>Ga0247760_1000271_pt1 | contig 58431 bp, 38 predicted proteins | sample UWRJL171409R4_FD_179936 | JGI IMG/M metagenome (GOLD analysis project Ga0247760, IMG submission 179936) | Plant litter microbial communities from Arlington Agricultural Research Station in Wisconsin, United States - UWRJ-L171-409R-4 | ecosystem: Environmental > Terrestrial > Plant litter >...
ACTGGTTCGGATGCCGAAAGCTCGCTCGCCATCTGCGGCCATTGCGGGCCTTGACCGCTAAACACGAACGCGATCTGGCGGCTGCCGCTGGCGGGACGATGACCCACGGCGAGTGCCGGCGAAGGTTGGCCGGCGAGGAAGGCACGGAGCTCTGCCTCGACCTGGTCCTTCGAACGCGCGAGCAACGCCAGCCGATGATCGTAATGCGAACGCCGGTCCGCAGCGGTCGCCGTGAGGCTGGTCAACGAGGCGGCGGTCTTCGGTAAAAACTCGAGCCACGCCGAGGCGAGCGCGCGCAGGGCCGACGCACTATTGGCCGATAGGGCCAACAGCTGCAGCGCGTCGCTGGCTAGCGGAGCCGGTTCGGGTAAGCTGGGCGCTTCTTCGAGTAGCACGTGCGCATTGGTCCCACCGACGCCGAAGCCGCTCACGCCTGCGACGCGCGGCTCTGCGCCCGCGGGCCAGGCCCGGTGACGATCGGCCACTTTGAGGCACGTCCCGTTCAAGGACAAGTGAGTGTTCAGGCGCTCGAAGTGTACTTGGCCGGGGATCTCGGCGTGCTGTAGAACGAGCGTCGCTTTGATCAGGCCAGCGACGCCCGAGGCGGCCTCCAGATGCCCGAGATTGGCTTTGGCAGAGCCCAGGTAGCAAGTGCTGCCGTCGGCTCGCGGCGCGCCCACGGTGGCTGCCAGTGCCTCCACCTCGATCGGATCACCGAGCGGTGTCGCCGTGCCGTGCGCCTCGACGAAGCCAACGCGGCTCGGACTCAGCTGGGCATTGGAGAGCGCCTGCCGTACCAGCGCTTGCTGCGCGAGCCCGTTGGGCGCTGCGAGCACGGTCGAATGACCGTCTTGATTGACCGCCGAGCCCCTGATCACGGCGAGCACGCGGTCATTGTCGCTGATCGCGTCGCTGAGTCGCTTGAGGACCACGACGCCGCAGCCCTCACCGCGGATGAACCCATCGGCGCCCGCGTCGAACGTGCGACAGCGCCCGCTCGGCGACATGAAGCCGACCTTGGAGAGCGTGATCATCATCTCTGGGGCCAGCATCAGCGAAACCCCACCGGAGATCGCGGTATCGCTCTCGCCCGTTCGCAAGCTCTGACAAGCCAAGTGAATGGCCACCAAGGACGACGAGCAGGCCGTATCGATCGAAATGCTCGGTCCTCGTAAATCGAGCAAGTAGGAAAGACGATTGGCGAGCACGCTGTGCTGGGTCCCGGTGAGGGTACGACCATCGATCCATTCGCGATCCGCGAATTGCATCAGCGTGTAGTCGTTGTAGTAGCTGGCAATGAAGGCACCCGTGGCGGAGCCGGCGAGCCGCTCCCGAGAGAGCCCCGCATGGTCGAGGGCCTCGATCGCGACCTCCAAGAACAGCCGGTGCTGCGGATCCATCCGCTCGGCTTCGCGCCTGAGGATGCCGAAGAATGGCGCGTCGAACCGATCGACCTGGCCCAAAAATCCGCCGTAGCGGGCGGACATTTTGGCCGGCGCCGCGGGATCCGGATCGTAGAGCGCGTCCACGTCCCAGCGGTCGCGAGGGATTTCGCCCACCGCGTCGACGCCGTCGCGCAGCAAGGCCCAATAGGCCTCTGGGGAGTCGGCCCCGCCGGGGAAGCGACAGCCCATGCCGATGACCGCGATCGGTTCAGCGCGCGCGATTGGCCCGAGCTGAGCGCGTGCCTGCTTGGCCATGAGGGCGAGCTTGAGGCTCGATAGCCCAGCTAGTGTCCCACTCGGGTTGGCCATGATCTTCAGCGTCCGCCGCGCAACGCGCGGGCCGCGTCGGCGTCCGATAGCGTCGCGATGTCGAGGAATGCCGCCGCGACATCGATCGCTCCGGGCATCGAGTTCGCTTCGTCGCTGGCAGCAATTTCGACGGCTGGTGCCTTGGTAAATTGTGCGTCGAGATATTGAGTGAGCTGTTCGATTGTCGGGTAGTTCCAGGCCAACGTGGCGGGTAGCGATCGCTCGGTCGCGGTCTCCAAGCGATTGCGAAACTCGAGCGCCATCAGCGAATCGAGCCCCGCTGAACCGAACGAGCGTCGGGCGTCGAACTGCTTGCCCGGTCGCCGGAGTACGGCACCGAGCGCGTCGCGTACGAGGCCTTCGAGCAGTCCGCGGCGCTCCAGGGATGAAGCGGCCTGTAAGCGCGCAGCCAGGCTACTTCGCGCGTCGTCGTCGTTGCTGCCCGCCGCGGCGCGAAATAGCGGCCAATCCCGACCACGACGCGCGTGACGAAACATCGCCCAATCGACGGGCAGGGTGGCGACGACGGCTTCGGGGCGGGCAATCAGCCAGCTAAATAGCTTCGTCCCTTGGTCGACGGACATCGAGCCGACGCCGACGCGTTCCAGTTCTTCGCCGTTGCGCAGGGCAATGGCGCCCTCCGACAACCCAATATTCGTCCAATGACCCCACTGCACGCTGAGAGCGTGCTGTCCGCGGGCGCGCCGAGCCTGGGCCAGAGCGTCGAGGCCCGCGTTCGCGGCCGCATAGTTCGACATACCGGGCGGGCCCCAGAACGCGCTCATCGACGAGAACAGCACGAACAGATCCAGCTCTGGCAACAGCTCGTCGAGCGCAAGCGCGCCGGCAAGCTTGGGCGCCAGCACTTGCTCGAAGTCCGTTCGCTCCATGTCTCGCGTGAGTCTGTTCTGGGTCACGGCAGCGCAGTGGATGACGCCACGAATCGCAGGCCAGCCCTCGCTGCGGTACTTCTCCAGCGACGAGCGCAGTTGTGCGATATCGGCTACGTCCGTGTGGATCACGTGTACGGCCGCGCCTGCGTGCTCGAGCGAACGGATCGCGGCGATACGGCGACCGAGCACGGTCGTCGCTGGCTCCGCGGCCCACGAGGCGCGCTCGGGCAACGCCGTTCTGCCCAGGAGCACGAGCCGTCGGGCTCCCTCGACGACGAGCGTCTTGGCGATCTCCAGAGCAATGCCTCCCAAGCCGCCCGTAATCAGATACGCGGCGTCGCTTCGTAAGCGATGGGTGGGCGCCGAGCTTTCTGGCCCGACTTCGGCTTTCACCAATCGAAGCACGTAGCGATCGGCGCCCCGAATCGCGATTTGGTCTTCGGATGAGATCGAGCGCAGTTGCTGGGCGAGCGCTCTGCACTCGATGGCGGAGCGATTCGTGCTCAAATCGGCGAGGCCACCCCACCAATTCGGATGCTCGGCGGCGATCACTCGCGCGGCGCCCCAGACCGACGCCTGTGCCGGCGACGCGGATTCCGGCGCGTCCCCCGGCACCGGGTGAGCACCTGACGTTACCCACCACAGGCGCGGCGGCGCGCGCTCGACGTGCATCGGCCACGCGGACTGAAGCCGCTGTGCGGCGGCCACGGCACCCCACGCGGGTGCTGGATCACTGGCCGCGACGAACAGCACGATGCCCAGATCGCGCTGGCTAGCGAGCGCCTGGCGGCCAACCCAAACTGCCGCATCAGCGAGCGACAGAACGACGTTTGCGTCCGCGCCGAACTCACGAAGCGCAGCGGCCAACTCGTCAGCTTCGTGCGATCCGGACGACACGAGCAACCAATTGGCTGGTGCCGCGGCCACGGCAGCGAGGGGTGCAGTCTCCCAACGCGAAACGTAAAGCCAACTCTGCAGGGTCTCGTCCAGCGGCACTCGGCGCGGCGCCGTGCCTCCGAGCGCAACGGGCAGGGCCGCGTTGGCCCAATGACGCTCGCGTTGCCAGGGATAGTGCGGCAGCGGAACTCGCGCGTACGTCTCCGGCGGGAAGAGCATGGCCCACGACACCGGGTGTCCTACCGCCCACAAGGCACCTAGCGATGCTAGTAGCGCCGCTCGCTCTGGCTCGGCGCGACGTAGCGAAGCCAGCGTCAGCGGCGCGCTCGCTGCGCCGATCTCCGCTACACTCGCCAGCAATGTGGGATGTGGGCCGACTTCGATGAAGGTGTCGATGCCATCGGCCAGCATGCGCTCGACCGTGCGCATGAACTCCACCGGTTGCCGCAGGTTCCGCCCCCAGTACTCGGTCGAGCACTCTCCGTCGTCGAGCGGACGTGCATGCACTGTCGAGTACAGGGCGAGCGACGGCGCGGAACTGTGCAGGTTGGCGAGCGTCGTCAAGAGCTCGGGCACGAGCGGGTCCATCTGCGGGCTGTGCGACGCGACGTCGACTTGCACCGCGCGGCAGAACAGTCCCTCGCTCTCGAGCTCGGCCAAGAGCGCAGCGACGGCCGCGGGCTCACCGGACACCACCGTCGTGCGCGGCCCGTTGCTCGCGGCGACGGACATCAGGTTTGCACGCTCTCCGATACGCTTGCGCGTATCTTCGGTGTTCAGTCCAACTAGCGCCATGGCGCCGGTCCCGCTGGTGCGCTGCATGAGCGCGCTACGCGCGCAGATCACGCGCATGGCATCAGAAAGTGAGAGCGCCCCGGCCAGGTAGGCCGCACCGGCCTCGCCCAAGCTGTGACCGATGACCGCTTCGGGCACGATGCCGTGTGAGCGCCAGAGCTCGGCCAGTGCAATCTCCACGGCCAGCAAGGTGGGCTGCAATACGCTGATTTCTCGCAGCCGATAGCCGGGCGACTCAGTGTCGAGCTCCAGCTGTTCGAGAGCCGACCAGCCTCGGCCATCGGGCATGGCGGCATCGCAGCGCTCGATCACCGTGCGGAACAGCGGCTCGTGTGCCAGCAATTCACGCGCCATGCCTAGCCACTGGCCGCCTTGCCCAGAAAAGACGAACGCAATCCGCCGTGCTGCTTCTCTCTCTGCGCGGCCGCTGGCGTCGACGGCGCTCGCGTCGCCACTCGCGAAGCGCCGCAGCTTATCGAGCAGGCCCGCGCGATCGCTCGCGACGAAAACCGCGCGGTGGTCGAGAAATGCCCGATGACGAGCCGCGGTCGCGCAGATGTCTTGCAGCGAAAGGTCCGGCGCCGCGTCGATGTAGTCCGCGTATGCCAGCGCTATGGCCTGCAAGGCAGCGGCGCTGGCGGCTGACAGCAAGAGCGGCTGGACGTCGAGCGTGCGTCGCGCTGGCAGCCTGGGCTGCGGCGCTTCCTGCAGCACGACGTGCGCGTTCGTGCCCGTGATGCCGAAGCCGCTCACACCCGCCAAGCGCGACCCGTCGACGTCCGGCCACGCCGTCCGCTCGGTCGGCACGTCGAACGGCAATTGTGCCCACGGCACCGCAGGATTCGGCTCGTGAAAATGCAGGCTCGCTGGCAGCTCGCGATGCTGCAACGACAGGACGCTCTTCAGCACCCCTGCCATGCCCGCGGCGCCCTCAGTGTGGCCGATATTGGTCTTGACCGAGCCGACGAAGCAGCGCGAACCAGGGGCACGGCCCGCGCCAATCACGTCGCCCAACGCGCCCAATTCGATGGGGTCGCCCGCGCGCGTGCCCGTGCCATGTGCTTCCACGTAACCAACTCGCGCGGGGTCCACACCCGCATCAGCGTACGCTGTGCGCAGCATCGCGGCCTGACCTGAGCGACTCGGCGTTGCCAAGTGCCCGCTGCCGCGCCCGTCGTTGTTTACGGCGCTGCCGCGGATCACGGCCCGGATTGGATCGCCATCGGCCAGCGCGCGCGCCAGCGGCTTGAGCAATAGGACGCCTACGCCCTCGCTGCGCACGTAGCCATCGCCGCGCGCGTCCGCGAACTTGCAGCGGCCATCCGGCGCCATCATGCCGCTTTGGGAATACGCGATCCAGATGTGTGGCTGGAGGATGACGTTGACGCCTGCAGCGATGGCCAAGGACGATTCGCCCGCGCGTAGGCTCTGGCATGCAAGGTGAATCGCCACCAGAGACGAGGAACACGCGGTGTCGAGCGTGAGAGATGGCCCCGTGAAGCCGAAGAAATACGAGAGTCGCCCGGAGCTTGCGTAGCGACCACTGCCCGTCGTGGCGTACAAATCGACTTGCTCCGTATCGGCGAACAGCCTGTTCTCGAAGTCGCTCAGCCACTGGCCGACGTACACGCCTACGGGCTCCGCACGAAGCGCGCTGGGATCGATCGTCGCGTCCTCGATGGCCTCCCACGTCGCTTCCAGCAGCAATCGCTGCGCGGGATCGACGCTGGCGGCTTCGCGCGGAGAGATGCCGAAGAATTCGGCATCGAACTGCTCCAGGCGATCGAGCAAGCCGCCCCAGCGCGTGAACATTCGGCCGGGCGTCGCTGGCCGCGCGTCGTAGAAGCGCTCGAGCCCGTCGCGTTCGAGCGGGCGAATGGCGTCCACGCCGTTCACGAGCAGCTGCCAGAAGGCTTCGGGGCTATTGGCGCCGCCCGGAAACCGGCAACCGATACCAACGATCGCTATCGGCTCATTCATTGAGATCCCAACGCCGGCAGGTTATCGGCCCAGGTCGCGATGATGTCTGCTACCAGCGCGGCCTGCTGCGTGGTCAGGTAGAAATGATCGCCAGGGAACAGCCGCACCCGGACACCCTGCTCGGCGACCCTCTGCCAACCCGGTAATTGCGAGGGCAGCGGGTGGGTGTCCTGCAATCCGCCGAAGACGTGCACGGGGCAGCGTACTTTGCGCGGGGTGCTCGGCGTGTACTTTTCAATCGCGCGGATGTCCGCGCGCAAGGTAGGCAACAGCAGCGCGAGGAGCTCCGGTTCGTTGCGTAAGGCGTCCGGAATTGCGCCGTAGCGCCGCTGCAACTCATCGACGAATGGTTCGTCTTCGAGCGTATGCACGGGGGGGAGAGGATCGGGTTCGTCCGGTGGACGCCGCGCGGACACGAACAGATGTTCCGGTCCGCGATGCTCGCTCCGCTCCAGCGCCACCGCGAGCTCGAAAGCGACCAAGGCGCCCATGCTGTGCCCGAACAGTACGTAAGGCAGGTCGGAAGCCTCGACGATGGCCGAGCGTACGGCTTCGACGATGTCTGGTATACTGTCGAAAGCGGGTTCGCGCAGGCGCGACTCGCGTCCCGGAAGCTGGACCCCGATGACCTCGATGTCTTCGGGCACGCGATTGCTCCAGCCACGAAAGGCCGCGACTCCGCCACCCGCGAACGGAATGCAGAACAGCCGCCGACGCGGCGCGCGCGGAGCCGTGATCCGAAAGAGTGTCGCCAGGCGCGGCGCGGCGCTCATTTGCCCGCCTTTGCTGGCCGGTTCACCGAAAATCGAAGCGTCATCCAATCGCCAATCGCCCGTACCAGGGTCGCTCGACTCGGACCGTCACCGACCGTGTGATCCGTATCCGGTATGAAGTCCAGCTGCAGCTGATCCCGGAAGTCGAGCCCGGGCAGTAAATCGAACAACTGACGCCGATAGTTGTACTGCTGATTCACGCCGCCAGTGAACACGAGCATCAGCTGCGCGCCGCGATCCAGCAACTGTTCGAGCGCGGCCCGCGCTCCTCCCGCGGACATTTGCGTGGGCTCTTGTTGCTCGCTCTGGCCCTGTGCGGCCTGCGCTACTGCCATGCCGCGTTGGTAACCGAGCGCGCGGCGCCACAGGGGGTGACGCAGTGTCAGCAGCGCGCCCCAGGTTCCGACGTGCAAGAGGCGTCGCCCGTAGTGCAACAGCCGACTGCGCCTGGTGCGTGCCACGCTCGGATCGACGAGCACGACGCCGGCGACGCGGGCGTCCGCGAACGCAGTCAGCATGCTGTAGTTCGCTCCAGAGCAAAGCCCGCAGCAAATGAACGACTTGGCTCCGTGCGAAGCTTGGAGAAAATCGAACGCAGTCTTGACGTCTGCCACCGCCGCGCTGGTCAGGGAACTTCCTCCCGTCAGCGCCTCCGAGTCGCCCAGACCGCGCAAATCGAAGCGCAGCACGATGTGTCCGCGCGCCGCCAGCCCGCGTGCAATATCGACGTACAAGCGATTCGGTCCGACGCGATGCACGATTCCTGCGTTGACGATGACGACGAACGGTGTGCCGGCATGAGCGGCGCGTGGCGTGGACAGGATGCCTGCCAAGCCTTGCCGCTCCCCGAACCGGACTGCCCGCTCACGCACGAGTGGGGTCACGTCAAAAACTCCACCATTTTCTCGATCGTTGCGAACGGCAAGCCGCCAGCGGCGAACGCGTCGCTCTCGAGCCACGACATCTGTCCGCGCACGGGTTCGATGTGGACGCGGCCGCTGGCGGCTCGCAACGCACGCGAGATCGGCAGGCGATCGGGCGACGAATCCGCTTGAAAAACCGTGATGCTGGCCTTCGTCGCTTGCGCAAATTCGGCCGTCTGGACGGCTTCGATGCTCGCGCACATACTGGGAGTGAGCGGGTAGCCGATCAGATCCAGGATGCGATTACCCGATTTGCGCGGCCTCGGCCAGGACAGTGACCAGCGATCGATCTCGAGCTGCGTCTCTCGCAGCTCTCGGACGTACTGGGTGCCGTCGACCACCGGGTCCCACATCAACACCGAAGTCACGTCGTCTCGCTGCCGCGCCAGGCGCCAGCCAATCACCGCACCCAGTCGGATTCCGATCACTGCCACGGTCTCGAACCCGGACATGTCTTTCAGCTCGTCCACCGCCAGCGAGGCATCCTCGTACCAGCTCGTGAGATCGCCGTCCTCTCGCTCGCCCGCGGAATCGCCGGTGCCGAAATAGTCGAAGCGCAGCACGTGGTAGCCACTGTCGCTCAGGCGTGAGGCGAGCCGGCGAAGGATCCGATGCGAGATGAAATATTCGGGTCCCCACGGCGGACACAAGAGGGCGGCGCCTCGCGCCGGCACCCCCGAGGCCGAAGGAGGGTGGTAAGCGCCGAACAGCTGCCGGCTCGAATCACCGAAGAACAACAAGTTCATGGGCTCGAGCCGGCTCCGGTTGCGCGAGCGTCGCAGGTCTCGGCGAGCTGCTCCAACGTCAGGAAGAACAGCATTCGTGGCTCGAGTTGGTAACCCAATCGCAGCCCGAGCTCGTGCGCCGCGCGCATGGCCAAGAGCGAGTGCCCGCCGAGCTCGAAAAAGGTGTCCGAAACGGCGAGCTGCTTCAAGTTCAAGAGGCGCATCCAGATCTCGGCTATCGCTTGCTCGGTCGGCGTCGACGGCGCGCGGCTCTCGGCGCGGACCGAGCCCTCGGCCGCAAACGCGTCGGGCAGCGCGCGTCGATCGACCTTGCCATTGGGGGTGAGCGCGAACGCTTCCACGAACACCACCAGCGAAGGAATCATGAACTCCGGCAGGCGCTGCCGAAGATGGCGGCGGAGTTCACTGCCCGTGGAGTCCTCGTTTTCCCGAAGCTGGACCCAAGCTACGATCCGCGGATCGTCGGCGGCCACGGAACGGAGATCCACGACCGCCTGCTTGACCGAAGGGTGACTGGCTAGGGATGCTTCGATTTCACCGGTCTCGATGCGATAGCCGCGCACTTTCACTTGGCCGTCGAGCCTGCCCAGGTGCTCCAAACGCCCGTCGGCTCGAAACCGCCCGATGTCCCCGGTGCGATACATCTTCTTGTTCGGGTCACGCGGATCGGGGACGAAGCGTTCGGCGGTGAGCTCGTCGCGGCCGTGGTAGCCGAGCGTTACGCCGTCTCCTGCGATGCAGATTTCACCGAAGGCGCCCAACGGCACCAGACGCAATTGGCCGTCCAAGACGTACACCTGGGTATTGGCGATGGGAGTGCCGATGGTGATGGGACCATCGTCGGCGATCTGCGCCATCGTCGACCAAACGGTAGTCTCGGTAGGGCCATAAGCGTTCCAGAGGGCTCGAACGCGTGGCCGCAACCACTGGGCGAGCGCAGGAGGCAATGGCTCGCCGCCTACGATAGCGGTCAGTGCCGGGTCACCCTTCCAACCCGCGTTCATCAATAATCGCCAGCCGGACGGCGTCGATTGCAGCAGTGTCGCCCCCGACGACGTCAAGAGCTGAGCGAGGCGAGTTCCGTCCGTGACGCTTTCGCGATCAGCGAGCACCACTCGCCCACCTTGCACCAACGGCTGCATCAACTCCAACACCGAGATGTCGAAAGAAGGCGAAGTCACCGCCAAGACCGTGTCGAACTCGCGCGCACCAACGCACTTTCGCATCGCAGCCAGAAAGTTGCTCACGGCTGAATGCGGCACCAAGACGCCTTTGGGCGTACCGGTCGAGCCCGAAGTGTATATCAGGTACGCGGCGTCGTGCGGGCTCGGCGAAGTGAGCGCCTTGGGGGGCGCGTCGAGGGCCTCGAAAGCGAACTCGTCGACGAAAATCTGCGTCGCGGCCGTGTCGCGCAGCGCCGCCGTCTTCGATATGGCTCGCGTCGTGAGGACCTGCCGGGCCCCGCTGTCTCTCAGCATGAGCGCGACGCGTTCGGCTGGATAAGTGGGATCGAGCGGGACGTACGCGCCGCCCGACTTCAAGATGGCAAGCAGCGATATTACCAGCGCCGAAGTGCGATCGGTAGCCAACGCGACGAACTGCCCCGGTCCGGCGCCAGCGGCGACCAGCCGCGCGGCGAGCTGGCTAGAGATTTGGTCTAGCGCTCCGTAAGTCAAGGTGCGATCACTCGCGACGACCGCCACTTCTTCGCGATGTTCTGCGACCATCCGAGCGAATTGCGCGACCACGGTCGCGCGCTCGACCTCCGCCTTGGTCTGATTGAAAGTCTCCAAGAGCAGCTGCCGCTCGTCCTCGCCCATCAGAGGCAGCTCGGAGACGCGCAGGCTGCTGTTCCGGGCAGCGGCCTCGAGCAAGATCTGAACGTGCTCGGCGATGCGTGCGACGGTAGTTGGTTCGTACACGTCCGTGCGATACTCGTACGCGCCCTGCAAAGTCCCGTTGCGCTCCGTTGCAAACAGGGTGAGGTCGTAAACTGCTCCACCGCTGGTGATTTGGACCAGCGAAGAGTCCGGAGCATTGTGCAGAACCACTGCCAGCTGGAAGAGCGGAGAGCTGTTTAGTGAGCGCTCCGGGTTCAATTCACGCACCACCCGCTCGAACGGCACTTCTTGATTGGCGTGTCCGTCGAGCAGCTCATCGCGCGCGTGCGCGATGAGCTGACTGAAGCTCGGATCTCGAGCGAGATTGAAGCGGAGGACCAGCGGGCTGACGATCGGGCCGATCATGCCCTCGAGCTCTCCCTGATCGCGCGTGCCGAGCGGGCTACCGAGCGCGAGGTCGAGCTGTCCTGTGTGGCGGTGCAGCACGGCGGCGACGGCCGCGAGCAACACCATGTACAGAGTGGCTCCCGATTCGCGCGCCAACGCGCGGACGGCGTCGTAGAGCGCCGGAGGCCACGTGAAGTCGAGCGTCGCCCCGTTGCCCGCCTCGGCACTTCCTGCGTGATCGCGCGGGAACACCGAGAGGCTCGGCAGGGCAAGCAGCCGCTTTTTCCAATACGCGAGTCGGGCAGCACCGCTCGGGTGAGCGCTGACGCTGCGCTGCCAGTGCGCGAAATCGGCGTATTGCAATCTGGGCGGGGGAGACTCCGCTCGATCCTCGGCGAGCGCCAGGTATTCGGCCTGTATGTCGCGAACCAGCAGCGCGAACGACCAGGCGTCGAGCGCGATGTGATGCGCCGAGATCAGGAGCGCTGCGCGATCTTCCGCCGTTCGGAATATCCGAAAGCGCACGGGAGCGTCCCTCGTCAGATCGAAGGGCACGCTCACGGCCTCGGCGGCCGCTCCGTCGAGCAAGCGTTGTCGCACTTCTGCCAGCTCCGCGCGGAGATCGCTGACAACGATCGGTGTGGCCTCGGTCGGTCCGAGACGCGCCACGGGTGCTTCACCCTCCAATACGAACCGCGCGCGGAGGATCTCGTGACGCGAAACGACCCGGCGCAGCGCAGCCTCGAGGCGGTCAGCATCGACCGGTCCGGGTGGGCTGAACAAAGAGCCAAAGTTGTAAGTCGTAGCTCCGGGCTGAAGGCGATCGAGGACCCACAGTCGCTCCTGGAAGAACGAAAGTGGCAGAGAGCCCGTGTTGCGCGGTACCGGAGCCAGGGCTGGTAGGGCGTCGGGTTGACTGGTCGCTTCGAGTTCGCGAAGCAGCTCCTCTTTGCCCGCGATCAGCGCGGCCTCCAGCGCCGGCGTCATCCTGCCCTTCGGGGCGTTGATGCGCAGGCGACCGCCTTCGACGTGGACGCGCACGTCGAGGGCACGCAGCTCGGCGAGTAGGCTGGCCGCCGTCACAGCTCGAACTCCTCGCGTTCACCGGACGAGTCAGCGTCGCCGTTGCCGCTCGACGCGGGGGAAAGTTGCTGTGCTAGCTGCCTGACGGTGGGGGAGTCGAACACCGCGCGCAACGGCAGTCGCACGCCAAAAACGTCGTCCACGCGCGCCAAGATGCGCGTCGCCAATAGCGAGTGACCGCCCAACTCGAAGAAGTTGTCGCTTGCCCCGATGGGCTGTACGCCCAGCAGATCTTCCCACATCGCCGCCAATGCCTTCTCGACTTCGCCTTCTGGCGCGTCGAACGGCCCTTGTCTGCGAGCGACCGGAGCCGACGCTTCCGAAGAAATGCTGACGCGGTCGGGGGCCGGGGCGGGCTTGTGCGCCGCTTGCCTGACGAGGTTCAAGATGCGGCCGACTTCGAAAGGCGACACCACAATCTGCGGCAGCCCAGTGGCCAAAGCGCGGCCAAACGCCTCCGCGCCAGCGTCCGGTGAAATCCCTGCGGCAACGTAGGCTTTGCGCGCGGCGCGCATCGCGGCGGGTACAACCACGCGTTCTGCCATCCCGACGTCGCGCCACGCGTCCCAGGCAATCGATAGTGTGTTTTGCCACCGGTCGGGCTTGTGAACGGACAGCACGAAGGCGTCCAGGTACGCGCAAGCTGCGGCGTACGCGCAGCCACCCGCCGCGCCGATGACGGCGCTGATCGAGCTGAAGACCACGAAAAAATCCAGCGGAGTGGCTTCGAACACGCGCGCGAGGGCCTGGGTGCCTTGCAGCTTCGCGCGCAGTACGCCATCCGTCTCCGCGCTTTCCGCAAAGGCGATCGCGCTTCCACCGGCGACTCCAGCAGAATGAATCACGCCGTCAATCGCACCCCAGAGAGCGCGCGCGTCGTCGGTCGCGCGTCGCACGGCGTCCTCGTCGCTCACGTCGGCGGTGACCAGCAGCACTTCGCCGCCGGCGGCTTCGATTCGATGCACGGCGCTGATGATTTCCGTCGTCGCGTCGTTGCTCGGGTGTGCGGCGAGCCAGGCGTTCCACTGGTCACGGCCAGGTAGAGACTTGCGCCCGCTCAGAACCAGCCGAGCCGAGACACGCTTAGCCAGCCACTCGGCGAGCGTCAGCCCAATCCCGCCGGTACCGCCAGTGATCAGGTAGACTCCACGATGCTTCAAGGGCAGCGCGGCTCGATCGCTGGCGGGCAAGACGGTTTCGGCGTAGCGCCGCGCCCAACGCAAGCCGACGCGCCGCGCCACGAAGGACTCGCTGCCGTCCGCGGCGGCCTCGTCCAGCAACGCCTCGCTAGCGGCTGAGCCATCGCCGGCCTGGTCCAAATCTATTGCGGTGAGGCGCAGTCCCTCGTGCTCTGCCGGAAGCGCCAGCACGGGACCGGTGACGAGTGCCCGCGCAGGCACGGTGACCGCCTCACCGAGCACGCTCTGCGCGCCGCTGGTTGCCACGATCAGGCGCACTACGGAGGAGGGCCGTTCAACGAGCAGCGCGCGCCCGAGGGCCATGAGCGAATGCAGGGGTAACGTGGCCGTGTCTGCTGCCTCGGGTCCGACATTCCAGAGGTGGAGCACGCCGTCGAGCGCGCGGCCACGCAGGGCTGCAAAGAGAGCGTGGTAGTCGGCGTCTGACTCGGGGCGAAGCGCGATGTCCGCCTCGCCATTGGCGCTGAAGGCGTGCGCGGCGCGTACCACGGTCACGGATGCGCCGTGCATTCGCAGGCGCGCCGTGACGTCGGCAGTCAGCGTATCCTCGCCGCCGAAGACCAGCCAAGAGCCCTCGATCGGCCGTCGGGCGGCGATGTCGGCGCGTGCCCAGGTAGGCACGTGAAACCAATCCTTCAGCTCTTCTCGACGGTAGTTCTCGGCAGGTGCTTCGACGACGCGGGTTGGTGCATCCACCCAATGCCGTTTGCGCTCGAATGGATAGGCCGGCAGCGGTATGCGTCGAAGCTGCTCGTCCTGGTGCATCCCTTGCCAGCTCATCGGCACGCCTGCCATCCAAAGACGGGCCGCAGCGGTGAGCAGCGACTCGGCCTGTGCTCGTTGCTCGCGCGGATGCGGTAGCGATGACACGACGCGCGTCGCGCCGTCGCGGCCCAGCGTGAGGCGTGCCAAGGACGAGAGTGCGGTGCCTGGACCGACCTCTAACAGGAGCAGCGACGGGTCCGCGGCCAAGCTGGTGATGCCATCGGCAAACAGCACCGAACCGCGCAGATGAGACACGTAGTACTCTGGCGAGGTGGCCTGCTCAGGAAGAATCCAAGTGCCGGTCACGTTGGACACATAGCGCCGGACCGGCGTAGCTAGGCTGATCTGCTGCACGACGGCCCGGAACGCCGAGAGCACGGGATCCATCATGGCGGAGTGGAAAGCGTGCGAAGTGTGCAGCGCGCGGTGCTCGACCCCGGCCTCCGTGAGCTCGCGAGCGAGCGCCGCGATGGCATCGATCTCGCCAGAAACGCTGCACAGCGCTGGCGCATTCACCGCGGCGATCGCGATGCCGGCTGGGAGTCGCGCCTGCAGCTCGCGCGCGGGTAAGCTGACGGCCAGCATCGCGCCAGCGGGCAGCGCTTGCATCAGTCGGCCCCGAGCACTAACCAGGGTGAGGGCGTCTTCCAGCGAAAATACCCCCGCTAAATGCGCCGCGACGTATTCGCCGATGCTGTGCCCAAGCATGGCGGCGGGCTGTACGCCCCAAGCCATCCAGAGCGTCGCGAGCGCATACTCCGTCGCGAAGAGCAGAGGTTGAGTGAGACGAGTCTCGCCCATCAGCGCGTCGCTGCCCTCGCGCAGCACGTCGCGTAGATCGCAATCGAGCAGTGGCCGAAGCTGCTCGGCGCAGCGATCGATCGCGGCGCGGAACACTGGCTCGCTGCCATACAGTTGCCAGGCCATGCCGGCGTGCTGACTGCCCTGACCGCTGAATAGAAACGCGATCGGTCGCGCGCCGCCTTCCTGCACGCCGCTCAGCACCGGCACTCGCTCGGGCGTGGCAAGCAAGCCGATCGCCTCGGCGGCGTCGCGCACCACGACGCTGCGCCGGTGCGGAAACAAGCGTCTCCCTAGTTGCAGCGTGTTCGCCACATCCGCGATCGCCAGCGACGGATTCGCGCGCAAGTGCTCGACCAGATTCGCCGTCGCGGAGGCCAGCGCTTCCGGGGTACGGGCCGAGAGCACGAGTATATGGTGCGTCCGGTGCGTGCTGCTCTCGGCTGGCGCTGGCGCTTCTTCGAGCACCACGTGCGCGTTCGTGCCGCCGATGCCGAATGAGCTGACCCCTGCGCGACGAGGACCGCTGGTCGACGGCCAGTGCTCGAGCTCCGTTGGCACACGGAACGGTGAGGTCGGCAAAGCCAGCTGCGCGTTGGGCGAGCGGAAATGTGGAAGGGGGGGGATTTCCCGGTGACCGAGGGCGAGCACAGTCTTGATCAACCCAGCCACACCGGCTGCGGCGTCCAAGTGTCCGAGATTGGCTTTGAGTGAGCCCAACGCGCAAAACTCGCGCTCGGCCGTGGCCGCGCGAAACACATTGGTGAGCGCCGCGATTTCGATCGGGTCTCCCAGGGGCGTCGCCGTACCGTGCGCCTCGACGTAGGTAATGCTACGCGGATCGACGTTGGCCAAGGCTTGTGCGGTGGCGATGGCCTCCATCTGCCCGTCCACGCTGGGCGCGGTGTAGCCGACCTTGTCGGCGCCGTCGTTGTTGACGGCAGCGCCCAGGATGAGGGCGAGGATGTTGTCGCGATCGGCGATTGCATCCGACAGCCGCTTGAGCACGACGACGCCCGCGCCCGCCCCAGCTCGCGTACCGTGTGCGTCGGCGTCGAACGGGCGGCACACGCCGTCGGGCGAGAAGATCATGCCCTCTTGAAATTGGTAGCCCGTGCGCTGCGGAAAGTTGATGGACACGCCGCCAGCCAGCGCCATGTCGCACTCACCGCGTTGTAGCGCCAGGCACGCCAGTTGAACTGCAACGAGCGAGGTCGAGCAGGCGGTCTGAACGGTCATGCTCGGGCCGTGGAGATTGAGCTTGTACGAGACCCGCGTGCACAGAAAATCCTTGTCGTTGCCGATCATCAGCTGATACCCGCCAACCGACGCCAGCAGCGCGCGATTGGGCAAGAGCTGGCTCAGCACGTACGTGTTCAGGCTAGCGCCCGCGTAGACCCCGACGGCCTTGTCGGTCACCTCGCCGCCGTACCCCGCGTGATCGAGCGCTTGCCAGGCACACTCCAGGAACACGCGCTGCTGAGGATCGATGATCTGCGCCTCGCGCGGCGAGTAGCCGAAGATCGCGGCGTCGAACAGATCCGCGTCCTCCAGCACGGTGCCACGGGGGACCCAGCTCGCCTGAGCGCGCATGGTCGCGTCGATGCCGGCCGCTTCTAGTTCAGCGTCGCTGAAGGTGGTGATGCAATCGACCCCCGAGCGCACGTTCTGCCAAAACGCTTCGAGCGAGGACGCGCCGGGGAATCGGCCGCTCATGCCCACGATGGCAATCGGCTCACGCGCAGACGGATTCACGTCATCTCTCCCATGTCAGATCGCCACCTGGCGCGCGGCGCGCGCTTGGGCCCGCTCGAGCCCTGCGCTGCGATCATTGCCCGCCGCGGAGAGGAGCTCGGCCTGGGCCGCGATTGTCGTGCGTTGAAACAGGTCGACAATGGTGATTTCAGCGTCGAACTCACGTCGTAGCAGCGCGTGCACCTTGATCACGAGCAGTGAGTGACCGCCTATGTCGAAGAAATTTTCGTAGAGGCCGACGCGCTCGAGGTTTAGCACGGAGCTCCAGATAGCTGCGATTCTCCGCTGCTCTTCGGTCATCACTAGGTTGTCGGTAGCCACCGAGGCACGACTCGCCTGGGGGACCGGCAATGCCTTGCGATCCACCTTGCCGTTCGGGGTCAAGGGCAGCGCCGCGAGTGGCACGATTGCCGACGGCACCATGTACTCGGGGAGGCGCGTGCGGAGCGCCGCGCGCAGTTCTTCGGTTGGCAGCTCGCCCTCTTGGGCTGGCACTACGTACGCTACGAGGCGCTGATCGCCGGGCGCGTCTTCACGCACGATAACCACGGCCCGACGCACCGAAGGCTGCTCGCTGAGCACCGCTTCGATCTCGCCCAATTCGATGCGGTAGCCACGCAATTTCACCTGATGGTCGCGGCGGCCGACGAATTCGAGCGAAAGATCGCCCCGCAATCGGACGACGTCACCCGTACGATATACGCGCTCGGCGGGTTGACCCCACAGATCCAGCGTGACGAATTTCTCGGCCGTCAGTTCGGGGCGTCGACGATAGCCCCGCGCCACTCCTTCTCCGCCGATGCACAGCTCGCCGGCCACTCCGATCGGCGCCGGACGCCCGGCTGCGTCGAGCACGTACACGCTGGTGTTGGCAATCGCATGACCGATCGGAATATCGCGCTCGAAGTCCGTGACATGGTGCAGCGTGGACCACACGGTCGTCTCCGTAGGGCCGTACATGTTCCACAGGGCGCGAACTCGTGACGCCAAGTCCCTGGCCAAATCACGAGGCATTGCTTCGCCCCCGCACAGCGCGGTGAGGTCCGCCTTACCGGCCCAGCCCGCGTCGAGCAAGAGTCGCCAGGTAGCAGGTGTGGCTTGCATCATGGTCGCGGCACAGGATTCGAGTCGTTCGCGCAATCGCTCACCATCGAGCACATCCCCGCGCGAAGCAATGACCGTTTTTGCGCCGACGCTGAGCGGCAAGAAGAGTTCGAGGCCCGCGATGTCGAATGATGGGGTCGTGACTGCGAGCAGCACGTCGTTCGCGCTCAGCCCGGGTTCCTTGGCCATGCCGTGCAAGAAATTCACTAGCTGCCGGTGCTCGATTTCAACGCCTTTTGGACGGCCGGTGGAGCCGGAAGTGTAGATGACATACGCCAAATCATCGGGTCTCACGCTTACCAGCGGGGCGTCGGAGGGCTGTGCCGCCAGCAACTCGGCGTCCAACTGGACGAGCGGAACGTTCGCGCCGGCCAGGGAGGTGCTGAATTTTGCCTCAGTGATCACGCAGGCGACCTCGGCGTCGAGCAACGTGTAGGCGAGGCGCTCGGGGGGGTGTGCCGGATCGACGGGAACGTAAGCGCCACCGGCCTTGAGTACGCCGAGCAGCGCGATCGGCAGCCAGGCCGAGCGGTCGAGGCACACTCCGACCAGTGACCCCGGCCCGACGCCCCGGGTGCGCAGCAGTTGCGCGAGCTGATTCGCTCGCGCTTCGAACGCACGGTAAGTCAAGCTCTCGCTCGAATCTTCGACGGCGATCGCGTCCGGATTTTGTAGCGCGGCGGCGTGCACTAGATCTTGGAGGCAACGCGATCGATCGTGCGCCGAATCGGTGGCATTCACCTGCTGCAGCAGTCGCTGCCCGTCCTCGCGCGTCGATAGCGGAATATCGCGGACCGTCTGCGCATCGTTGCTCATCATTTCGTCGAGCAGCGTCAGGTATTGCACGTGCATCCGCTCGATCGTCGCCCGATCGAACAGATCGGTAACGTACTCGTACGACATGCGCAGCCCGCCCTCGTGCTCGTCGATCTCGAGCGTGAGGTCGAAGCGCGAGCTGACCTGCGCCTCGGCGAGATCGACGACGTCGATTTCCAATCCCGCGGGTCGCATCGCTTGGGCCGGAAATGAGTGCAGCGTGAACAACACTTGAAAGATTGGGTTGTGGCTCGTGCTTCGCTCGGGTCGCAGCGCCTCTACCAGCCGATCGAAGGGCAGGTCACGGTGATCGAAGGCGCGTAGCACCGTCCCTTTCACCTGGTTCAGGAACTCCGAGACGCGCAGATTCCCTTCTAGACGTCCGCGCATGACCACGTTGTTGACGAAGCATCCGATCAGCGCCTCGAATTCCGGCCGATCGCGATTCGCCAACGGTGAACCGACGACGATGTCTTCTTGGCCGGAGTAGCGGTACAGCAACACCTGCCAGGCGGCGAGCAACGTCATGTAGTTGGTGACGCCGTGTGAGCGACTGAAAGCTTTGAGCGCTTCGTACTGCGCGCGGGGCATGCGCAAGCTGAGTCGGTGACCGCGGAACGATTGCAGCGCCGGGCGTGGCCGATCCGTTGGCAGCTCCAGCACCGCTGGCGCGCCGGCCAGCTCGTGCTGCCAGTAGCTCAGCTGCCGGGCGAACAGCCCGGAACTCAGTTGCTCGTGCTGCCAGCCGGCGAAGTCTACGTATTGCAAGCTGAGCGGCGGGAGCGGAGAGGGCTTACCCGTGAGCTCGGCCTCGTAAACAGCGCAAATCTCTCGAGCCGCCACGCTGAGTGACCAGCCGTCGGACGCGATGTGATGCATGCACAGCAAGAGCAGGTGCTCTTCCGGGCCGAGCCGAGCCAGCGCGAAGTGCGCCAACGGGCCGCGCGATAAGTCGAACGGTTCGCGTCCGCGCTGCTGCAAGAGCCGCATTGCTTCGGCCTCGCGCGCGGCCGGATCGACGCTAGAAAGATCCAGCACTTCCACCGTGCTACCGAGGTCGGTTCTGATCTCGACGCGGGGATTGCCGTCGTCGTCGTGAAGGCAGACGCGGAGCGACTCGTGGCGGCGCGTGAGCGCGTCGAGCGAGCGCGTCAGCGCGCCCTGATCGAGTCGACCCCGTGCCCGTAGGATCAAGGCGATGTTGTAGTGCGCGGTGCCCGGCTGCATCCGATCGAAGAACCACAGCCTTTGCTGGGCAAACGAGATGGGTAAAGGACCCGTACGGGAAACAGGCCGCAGCTTTCCGCGTTGAGCGGCCTTGCTTTGCAGCTCCTCGATCAGCTCTGCCTTTCGGCTGGCAAGCTTGGCCTTCAGCTCGTCATCGAGCACCCCAGCGGGGGCGTTTAGGCGCAGCTTGTCGCCGTCCAACTTGAGCCGCACGTCGCGGGCTGCGAGCTCGGCGAGGAAAGCGTGCAGGGACGCCTCGCGCGGGCTCGCACCGGCGTCCGACGACAATTCCTCGATGGCGGTGTCTGCGTTTTTCACTGCACCCTCGAGGAGTCCGATGAAGTGAGCGTGCAGGCGTTGCGCCGTGCTCGCTTCGAATAGATCGGTGCTGTAGCGCAGCTCGATGTCGAGCGCGCCTTCGTGCTCGGTCACTTGCAAGCTGAGGTCGAACTGCCCTTCGAGCTGATGGAGCGGGTAGGGCTCGAATGCCAGCGCTTCTACTTTGGGGCCGGGTTCTGCGCCGTCGGATAGCGCGGAACCGCTGCGGATTTGATCGACACTGACCGCTGAAAAGAACACCTCGAAGAGCGGCGAGCGACTCGAGTCGCGCACCGCTTGCGAGTGCCGGACCATCAACGGCAACGGGTAGTCCTGATTGTCGAGCGCTTCGTGAACGGTCTGCCTGACGCGCCCGATCAGCTCGCGAAATGACATGCCGGAGCTGACGTTGGTGCGCAACGGCACCGGATTCACGAAGTAGCCGACCACGCGATTGAACTCGCCCTGCGAGCGGCCAGCGGTCGGAGTGCCGACCACCAAATCTTCGGTGCCGGTGAGTCGAAACAGCATCGCATCGAAGCCGGCCAAGAGCACGACGTAGGGCGTCGTCGCGTGTTCGCGGGCCAACGCACGAATTCCCTCCTGCAATGCGGATCGGGCGCTGCCCGATACGGTCGCGCCGCGAAACGTCTTGCGTGGCGGCCTGGGCCGATCGGAAGGCAGATCCAGCCGAGCGATGGCTGGCTGCAAGCGCGAGCGCCAGTGCTCCGCCAGCCGCTCGCCCTCCGGTGTGCCCAGCATTTGCCGCTGCCATTCGACAAAGTCGAAGTATTCCTGCTCTGCGCGTCGCGGGACCACTTCGTTCGAGCCACAGGCCTCGAGGTAGAGGCTGCGAAAATCGTCGGCTAGGATACCGAGCGACCAGGCGTCTGCGGCGATGTGGTGCACGACCATCAAGACGACGTGGTCGCTCGGGCCCCGCGTGTAGAGCGACGCGCGGAAAACCGGGCCCTGCTCGAGATCGAATGGACGCTGGTAGTCTGCGCTGACGCGCTGACGCAGCGCCGCATCCGACAAGCCCTGGACATCGTGCTGCTCGAACGCAATCGGGACCGAGCCCAGCGTTCGCTGCACGGGCAGGGCGTCGTCGCCCAAATGGTAGGTCGTGCGCAGCATGGGGTGCCGGTCCGACAGCCCCTGCAAGGCGTCCCGAAGCGCGGTCGTGTCTAGGGTCGAGGTGATGTGACTGGCGGCTGCGAGATTGTAGGCCGCGCTGTCGGGCGCTTCTTGCGCGACGAACCACAGCGCTCGCTGGTTGTGAGACAGCGGCGCCGTGCGCACGCTCGCTGCGGCCCGCTCACGCAGCGCGGCGATCACGTCGGCGCGCTGCGCAGACAGAGCCGCTCTCTGCTCGTCTGACAGTGCGCCGCGCGGTGCGCGGAAACGCAAACGAGAGCCCTCCAACCAGAGCACGACACCGCCTCTCGAGACATCCTCAATCAGCTCAGTAACGGTCACTGAGCTCACCATTGGCATTCGGTCCACTGACCGAGTTGCTGCACGTTTGGACCGAAGCTTTAACCTCAGGCAAAGGCGCTCACCGATACCGCTAATGCGAACCTCACCACGGTCGCAGGATAATATAGGTTCGGTAGAATCGTTGCTGAATCGGCGACGAATTGGCGCGGATTTGCAGACAAAAAGTCGCACACACACAATGCTGCCACAGTGAGCGCGGCTGCTGGCTTGAACGTTCGTGCGCCCGGTAACTCTGGAGCCCGACTGCAATGGCGGATGCGAGCGTCGGCCTCTCGGCCGCCAGCGGCGCCCCAGCAGAGGGTGGTGGGCCAGCTGACGCTCACTTAGAGGCCGTCTACGATTCGCTCGGCCGCAGTGATGCCAAAATGCTCGCGCATAAAGGACCCGATGCGCTCGACGACGCGGCGTCGGTCCTCGACCAGGAACAACGCGTGGTCGGCATCCGGGTAAAATTCGAGTTCCAGGCGCTGAGCGACGGCGTCCTGCGTGATGATCTCGAGCAACTGCTCGCGGTAGGCATGGTCCGTATCTCCACCAACGTAGACCAGGAGCAAGCGAACCCCTCGCGCGACGATTTCGGAGAGGTCGGAATCGAGCTGCTGTGGCGACGGATAGTGGCGCACGAAGCTCCTTTCGTCTTCCGTAGTCATCGCGCGGGCGTTCAGCTTTTGCTTAAGTACTTTCAACCGAAATAGACGCTCCCAGCGATCGCGGTTCACGAAACGACGCCAGTACCTGAGGTAAAATCCGCGGGTTCGATAGCCATACCCCTCCACGTGCACGACGCCCACGACTCGCGCGTCGCTCACTGTCAGTACGTGCGCCGCGTCGACCCCGGAGCAAAACCCGATCGGGACGAAGCTCTGGAAACCGCGCAGCTGGGTGAGCGTCGCCATCGCCTCGCGAAGTTCGGCGACCGCGCGCTCGAGGGCAGCTCGTTCATCGTCGGCAGCGAGCTCGCTGTCGCCCCAGCCCGAGAGATCGAAGCGGAGCGAGGTGAAACCGAGCGCCGCGAGCGCTCGGGTCAGGTCCACGAAGAAGCGATACGTGCCGACTTGATGGTTCAGTCCTACATTCCAGGTCAGAATCGCTGGCGCTTCGTGGCGCTGACCGGAGCTGGGCTCCACCAAGACCCCGCGTAGGGAGCCCGCGGAGCCGAACTCCAAGATCTCTTCCACGTAGTTCGTCACGACGACCCTTTATCCAGCTCCGCCACGATTGCTCGAGCGCTCGCGTTGGTGATGCTCGCGGGCGCGCCCGTTTGCGCGTTCGCGGTGGCAACGGGCTCCGACACGGTTCGAAGCACGGTAGGCACGCCGGCTCGTGTCCAAACGTCGCAAAGAGCACGGTGCTCCGCGTGCTCGGCCGAGGTAAACACGGCGACCCTCGTCGATTTCAGCGGTACCCGCGTCAGATCGATCGCTTCGGTAGCGCTGCGCACGGCGCGTGAGAAGGGAAACCCCAGGATTTCGTCGCGCCGGCCTCGGGTACGAGCTGCGTGCAAAAGCAGCAGGTTGTGACGGGTATCGAGCTCCTCCAGATCGCTGACGTAGGTCGTGCCGACGATGACCGGCTCCCAGAGCACGAGCTTTTGGCAGCTCAGGCCGCGGCTGCAGGCCAGCGCAGCGTAGGCCGCACCCAAGCGGAGACCGACGAGCGATAGCTCGGAGACGCCCGACAGTGCCAACAAGGCTTCAGCTGCAGTCTGCACGTCCGACACGGCGGATTCGGGGCTCGCATGATCGCTGTCGCCATCGGAGTTGCCCGTGCCAAAGTAGTCGAAGCGCAATACGTGGTGCCCTTCAGCTGCGAGCAGCGTCGCGAGTCGGCGAAACATCCAGTAGCTCTCGTTGTATTCTTGCATCGCAGGGTGGCAAAGCAAGATCGCGCGCTGCTTATCTCCCGCGGGCGGATGATACACGCCGTACAGTCGTCGACTCGCTTCACCAAACAACAGGGACTTCATCGCCGGCCTTCCGCTGCGCAACACCAATCAATTCTGGGTATCACCGGCGCTCCCGTCATGCGTCGCGCTGCCCGAAGAACGCGCGACCGCCGCAGCCCGAGCGCGGTTCACGACTCCGCTCACGACGCCCACCAAATCCAGCAAGAGGGCGGGATCTTCGGCGATCTTGCTGTGATCCGATCCCGGTCGGTTCACGAATATCGCGCCCGACTCCTCGGCCATGGCGCGATGTCGTTGGTATCGCGCTCTGCTTCCCGGCGCGCCGTCCGCCTGCGCAAGGCTGAGCAAGGCGATTGGCACACGCACCTTCGACCAATCGAGCGCCGACTCTTCTGCCGAGCGCGCGATCTGCGCCCCTTCTCGATACGCTCCCCACCAATGTGAGCTCCACCCCAAAATGGTCGTGATTCGCTGCTGAGCTGGCGTGGCGTCGGCAAGCTGGACTTTCGGGCTCACTACCCGAAGGCCGAAGGAGGTCTTCAGCGCCAAGATCAGCGGCGTGCGTTCGTATTGAGCGCGCCGCGCATAGACGTCGCCCCAAGTTTTGCCCAATACGTCCTCGGGAACCGTCGGATCGAGAAGCACGAGCCCGCCGAGTAGCGCTGGATGTCGGCGCGCGAAAGCGCGTGCGATAAATGCCGAGGAGGAATAGCCAACGACGACCAGGGGCAGCTCGAGCGCCTCTATCGTCGCCAGACGTGCGAGCTCGTCGGCTTGCGCATCAGCGTCATAGCCCAACCCCGGATCGCTCAGACCCGAGCCTCCTCGGTCATAGCTGAGCACGGGCGCGAGGGTGCTCAGGCGCTGTTGCAGCGCGTCCCATTGCTCCACGGCAGCCGCGAATCCGCTGAGCAGCACGACCGTCGGTCCGGGTTTGCTCGCCCCTTGCAAGCGGTAACGGAGCCGTCGACCTTGGTCATCGAAGGTGGAAGATTCTTGGCGTAACCCTGCCATTTCGCGAGCCTGCCGATGATGCTGGACTCCCCAATCGATCGCTAGCACCAAGACAATCACCAGCGCCGCGAGCGCGGACGAGCGCAGCGCCTTTCGCCACCGCAGCCAGCGAGATGAGCGCGCCGAACTCTGCCCGGAATTGGCACGTGACGCGCGTTCTGACTCCATCCGCTCTCGCTAGGCTACACCGAAACCACGCAGCAAGCAGCGGCGCAGCCCACGGCCGAGCTGGATTTGCCGGAACCAAGCGTTAGGCGACCCCGCGCTGCGCGGGTTGTGTCGCCGACGAGGGATCGACGTGCGCGGAGGCGGGCGAGGTTTTGGGCATTCGGGCGGCCCACCAGGTTTGGGCTTGGGCTTCCGACCACTCTTGGGCGGGCGGGATGTGGATGGCCTTCAGCGCGGCTGCGAGCGTGCGCGCGTCGCTCGGGCGCCCGGTGGGCTTCTTGGCCAAGCAGCACAGGAGCACGTTGGCAAGCTCGGTCGGCAGGTAGTTCGGAACATGGCTCTTGAACTCGGGCGGCGCGTCGGTGATGTGAGCCATCATCATCGGTAGAGAGCCGTTGCGCTCGAAGAGTAGGCGGCCGCTGAGCAGGAAGAAGCCGATGCAGCCGAGCGCGTATAGGTCGGCGCGGCCGTCGAGCTCATAGCCCAATGCTTGTTCGGGTGCCATGTAGGCGGGCGTGCCCATCGCTTGCCCAACTTGCGTCAGGCGTTCTTCTCCCACACCCGCGCTCGGGCTCGTCACTCCCTCTACTTGCACACTCTGCCGCGCGCCTTGGTGTACGCCGCTCTCTCCCTCGTGGCCCGCGTGGGGCGCATCGAGGCTCGGCTTCGGGCGCTGGCTCGTTTTGTTCACGGCCGCGCGGACCAAGCCAAAATCCAGCACTTTCACGACGTCCACTTCATCGGCCACGCGGCACACGTACAGGTTGGCGGGCTTGATGTCGCGATGCACGAGGCCTGCATCGTGGGCTTCGGCGAGCGAGTTGCATGCCTGGATTAGAAAATCGATCACACGCGAGGCAGGCTGCGGACCATACTTTTCGACCAAAGTTTCGAGATCCATGCCGTCGAGCAGTTCCATGACGTAGAAGCAAGTGCCGTCGGCCGTGACGCCGTAGTCGAAGAGCTCGATCGTGTTGCGCGAGCGCAACGTTGCCAGGCTCTGCGCTTCGCGACGAAAGCGCTCCTGAACTTCACTGGCGTCGAGCCCGGCGTCCTCGCCCATGCTGATCAGCTTGATCGCGGCCTGGCGCACCAGCAGCCGATGTTCGGCGCGCCAGACCTCGCCCATCCCGCCTTTGCCCAGCATTTCCACCAGACGGTAGCTGCCCAGCTCCTGCGCGCGGGCCACTGCTTCACGGGCTTCGGCGCGAGCGACCGCGGCTTCTTGGCGCGTGCGCAAGATGTGGCGCGCGAACAGCCAGGCCATCGCGCTCGCGAGTAGCGTCGCGAGCGCGGCCGCCAGCGTGCTCTTCTGCTGGTGTTCGTGCATCGCGCCGAGGATGTGCGCTTCGGGCATGATCGTGGCAACCGACCAGCCCAGATCGCGGCCTACCACGATCGGCTTTTCGGCGACCAGCTGCTTTTCGCCGTTCACGTCGAGCTCGGCCAGGCCGGACGCTGGTGCATGATCCGGTCCGCTGAACGCCTTGAAGAACGAGTTCAACAGGGGATCGTCGAGATCGCTGTACAAGAGAGCGCGGTCTTGGCGCAGCGGCAAATCATTGATTTTGCCTTCGCCGCGCGGATAGGCGAGCACGCTGCCGTCCTGCGTGTAGAGCAGCGTGGCCGCGCCGCCCATGGACGTTCGGCTCAGAATCGCGGACAACGCGGTGACGTCGAAATCGACGGTGATCACCGCGTGCACGTCGGACGTGCTCGCATCACGCACTGCCTCGGCGCGCGTGATGCCCGTGTAGTGCGTTTTGAAGAAGGGGTAAGGCTTGGTCCAGACGCGCTGCTGGCTTCCAACCGCGAGCCGATAGAACGCACGCGTGCGAGGATCATAGTCGGTGTGTTCCTCGAAGTAGGGCGCGAGTCGTTCGTGACCGATCAACGTGTAGCGCTTCACGAGCGTGCCCTGGGGCGTTACGCGACTGTCTTGAAAACGAATTGCGCCGTCCTCGTCGCGATATGCACCTTGGAACGTGCCGTCCGGGAAGCTGATACTGATGTACGAAACGCCGGGGCGGCCTTGCATCAAATCGCGCAGTGAATGGGCCGCGCGGTCGAAGGGCTTGATCGGATCGTGATCCTGCGCCAGCGCAGCCAAGCGATCCATGACCGGGTCGGACTGCTCGAGCGCGGCGCTGATGCTGCGCGCGAGCAGCGTCGTCTCCTCGTCGATTCGACCGCCGGCCATGGTCAAGTTGCTGTCGCGCAGCGAGCGCTGCCCGACTACGGTCAGGAAGAGTCCGATTGAAGCGACTAACAGCGGCAGCAGCGTCAACACGGCGGTCGGGCTGGCGATCGCTGCGCTGATCCGCGCCGCGCGCGACGGGCCACGAGCCTGCGTGGCCTGTCGTTCGAGTTCGCGATCCCCAATGCGCGCAGCAGTCATAGCCCTGGCAGGCTAACACTATTTCACGCCATCGATCCTGCCGGGTCGCAGACACCGGTGCTGGCGACCGTGCATGGCCCGACTAGGAGCACCGCTTCCTGCAATCTCTCCGCCGCGTTAGCCCGGTTGAGGTGCGCGACGCCCCGTGCTCAAAGACAAGTCGAAGGTGACGAGCTTTGTCTCCGGACGCGACCCGGGCAAAGCTCATGGTTGAACGAGAAGCTGCCGCGGGAAGACGCTGCTCACGGGCAATCCGTGGCGAGCTTCGAGACCTGGCGCGCCGAGCTTCGAAAGCGATGACTCGGAGCAGGTAGCGCATCGATGGCCACGCGCTCCGCGCTCTGACGTCGTGCAATTGACTCGATACTGGGGTGAGGTACCGTGTCGGAGGCGACGCTGGAAAATATCGAGAGCTTCTGAAAGCCGCGCCGCGAGTTCACGTCGCCTCTGACCTCAAACGCCGGTCTCTTGCTGCTACTGATGCTCATCGCTCAGGCGGTCGCGCTCGTCTTGGCGATGCGCACATTGAGGAACAGCGCCACACACCGCCCCCTTGCTCCGACCCGCAGCACTCGATGGGACGCCTGCACACGACGATTTTGCGCTTGGCGCTTGCGCAAAGGGCGCAGGCTTGCTCTCAATTGTCGATGTTGAAATCGGCGGAATTGGGGCGCACGCTCAGTAAGCAAGATTACGACGCCACGCTCGGGGACCTGCGTACCGCGCTACTCAAGGCCCAGGCCGAGCTCGAGCAGGCGAAGTTCCCGGTGATCGTCTTGATCAACGGCGCGGACGGTGCAGGCAAGGGTGAGACGCTCAACACCCTGAGTGAGTGGCTCGACGCGCGCTTCCTGCACATCGAGGCTTACGGCAAATCGACCGAGGCCGAGCGCGCGCGGCCGGAGTTCTGGCGTTACTGGATGACCTTGCCCAAGGTCGGACAAATCGGCCTATTTCTGGGCTCGTGGTACACGCAGCCGATCCTGGAGCGCGTGATGCGGGGCGGCAAGCCGCGTGAGTTCGAGCGCGCGCTCGCGCGCATCAACGCCTTCGAGCGAACGCTCGCCGATGGTGGCGCTCTGTTCATCAAGCTTTGGTTTCACGTCAGCAAGAAAGAGCAGAAGCAGCGGCTGAAGACCGAGGAACGGGCGGAGAACACGCGCTTGCTGGTAACCAAGAGCAATTGGCAGCACCACGAACGCTATGACGAGTTCGTCTCGGTCACTGAGCGCGCCTTGCGCGATACCAGCACCGGCTACGCCCCCTGGACGGTGATTGAAGGTAGTGACGACCGCTACCGAAATCTGACGGCGGGCCGCACGATACTCGAACAGATCCAACATCGCTTGGCGTCGCCGCGGGTGTCCGAAGTGCCCAAGCCCGAGCCTGAGATCCCCGATCCGGCCACGCTCCTGGATCGCCTGGATTTGTCGCTCAAGTTCGACAAGCCCACGTACGAGAAGCGCATGGCTGAGCTGCAAGGCACGCTCGGCGCGCTCGCGCGCAAGCTGAAGAAGCAGCAGCGCGGCGCGATCTTCCTGTTCGAAGGCTCGGACGCAGCCGGCAAGGGCGGCGCGATTCGGCGTCTGGTGTGGGCCTTGGATGCCCGGCAATACCGGATCATCCCCATCGCCGCCCCGAGCGATGAAGAGCGCGAGCACCACTATCTCTGGCGCTTCTTTCGACAGCTGCCGCGCCGCGGCCGAATCACGATCTACGACCGGAGCTGGTACGGTCGCGTGCTCGTCGAGCGGGTCGAGGGCTTCACCAGCGAGGAGAGCGTTCGCCGCGCCTACAAAGAGATCAACGAGTTCGAGCACGAACTCACGCGCGACGGCATCGTGCTCGTGAAATTCTGGCTACAAATCAGCCCGGAGGAGCAGCTGCGTCGCTTTCAGGCTCGCGAGCGCGAACCCTGGAAGCAACACAAGATCACGGCTGAGGACTACCGCAATCGCAAGAAGACTCACCAGTACGAAGCGGCGGCGGCAGAGATGATCGAGCGTAACAGCACCGAGTATGCGCCCTTCACGCTGGTGGAGGCGGAGGACAAGCACTACGCGCGGATCAAGGTGCTCGAGACCGTGTGTGAACGACTCGAGCGCGTGCTCTAGCCGTCAGTCAATCGGCGAAGGGTCCGGTTCGCCGGGGAACTCCGGCGAATCGGGAGTGGGCTCCGTCGGCGGGTGCGGGAGCGGCGGATCTTCGATCGGAGGCCGCGGCAAGGGCGTGACTCGCTCGATTTCGTCTGCGAAATGGGGGAACCAGGTAGGCATACGGCCCACGGAGCAACAACCATTCCGCTCCTCAAGCAGCGCTCCATTCCTGTGATCTCGCCAATTTATGCGGACGCAACTCGGGCGAGACGTGCGAGGCGGTCGCACCCCGCCCCGCTAGCGAGGCGCCGTGCCTCACTCAAAGCCGACGGCCACGCGCCACTCCGGGGTGGGGGCGATGATCTTGCGCGTCCGTGTGTCCCACTGTGCGAGCACGAATTTCCCCTCACAGCAGATCTGCCCAGAATCATCGATCAGCAGCTGGGTCATCCGCCCGATCTTGCCTTCATAACTGTCCAGAAAGCTCCGGATCAGCAGGTGCTGGCGATTCTTCAGTTCGCGCAAGAACCGTAAATTGATCTCCAGAATCACCGGGCCCGTGCCGGAAGATTTGATGTAGTCGAGGCCGAAGCCATTGTCGGTGATGAGATCCCAGCGGGCCTGCTCGAAAATCTCCAAGTAACGCGCGTTGTTGACGTGGCCGAATGTATCCAGGTGCTCTTCGCGAATGACGATCGATTGCTCGAAGACGCGGTATCCCATGGCCGGATCTTGGGACTCTACCGGTTTTTCGCCAAGCGCCCGCGGAATAAAGCCGGAAGTGCCTGGTTGATGCTCACGCCCGGTGTATGTAACCTTGTGAAACGGAAAGCCGCCTACGATGAATCTCGATGCTTGCTGCCAGTGACACCCCCAGTCGGTTGCTGAAGGTCCTGGTCGTCGAGGACAATCCGAAGGTAGCCCGCTTCCTTCGCCGCCTATTGACCGACGAAGGCCTAGTCGCCGACGCCTGTGCGGACGGCGATGAAGCGGTTCGCCAAGTGAAAAACGGCGTCTACGATCTGGTGCTGCTGGATTGGATGCTGCCGGGCCAAGACGGGCTTTCGGTGTGTCGCGAGTTGAGACGCGCCGGCTCGAACGTGCCCGTGCTGATGCTCACCGCGCGTGGTGAGCTGCGCGAACGAGTGCTCGGCCTGAAGTCCGGCGCGGACGACTATTTGGTCAAACCGTTCGAGGTGGAGGAGCTGGTGGCGCGCATCCACGCCCTGCTTCGGCGCACGCAGGGAGCTCGGCGGGTCAACCTAGGCGGCTTGGAAATCGACCTAGAGAAGCGCTGCGTGGTGATCGATGCCCTGCCCGTGTCCATCACCGGGCGCGAACTCGACCTATTGCTGCACCTGGCCAATCGCGTAAACGAAGTAGTGACGCGCGCTGAGCTGCTCTCCCGCATTTGGCAAATGCCGTTCGATCCTGGGTCCAACGTGGTGGACGTACAGGTGCGCCGGCTGCGTGAGAAGCTCGGCACGCGCGCGTGGATGGTCGAAACCGTACGCGGCGTGGGCTACCGATTGCGGAGCGAGCCTCCGTGAGATTCCGCGAGCGACTCGTGCTCGCGGCGTCGCTCACGAGTCTGATCGGGTTGGGCGCGGGCTTCAGCTTCGTGTACGAGAAGGTGAACGCCGAGCACGTGCACGAGATCGATCTGGTGTTGGGCAGCGAGAGCCGCGAAGAAGCGGACGAGATCGCGCGCAACCAAATCGTGCGCGAGATCCCAGACGATCCGGATCTGAAAGCAACCAACATCGGCCCGCTTCACAAGTATGCGGTGCTGTATGACGTCGACGGCAAAGTGTTGGCGCGCTCGGCGTTGGTCGGCTCGAGCGTGCCGGAGCTCGGGGCGCTGAAAGCGCGCTCGGCCCAGCCGTTCGACCGCGCGATCGGAGACGCCAACGTGCGCGCGGTGCTCGTGCCGGTCCCGGGCCGCCCCGGCGAGCAGCTGTTGTTCGGTGTCTCGCGCGATCCACTCGACTGGGACGCGGCGCTCTTGGCGCGCGTCATGAGCATCACCTTCGTGGGGGTCGTCGTTTGGATCGTGCTCATGACTTGGTGGGTGACCACGCGCATGACCCGCGAACACGAGGCAATCGCGGCGGTGGCGCGGCGCGTGGCTGCCGGCGATCTCAGCGCGCGCGTGGGCGGTGGCGTTCCGCACGAGGACATCGCGCGGCTGGGCCGGGACGTAAATTCGATGATCGAGCAGCTCTCCGCGCTCGTCGTCTCGCAGCAAAAGTTCGTCTCCTACGCGGCTCACGAGCTGCGCTCGCCGCTCACCGTGGCGTACGGTGAGCTGTCCAATGCGTTGCGCAAAGATCGCAGCGCTGCCGACTACAAAGAAGCCATCGAGTGTGCTTTGGACGCGACGCAGCACATGAAGACCTTGGCGGAAGATCTGTTGGTCTTGGCGCGGGGCAACGCGCCGCAGGGTTCGGGCACGCGCACCAGCGCGTCACTGGCGAGCGTGACCCGCGCAGCGGCGGGGCAGCTGGCCCGCACGCTCGAGGCGCGCGCCGTGCGCGTCGAGCTCGTGGGCGACGCCCGCGTGGATACCTGGAACGAGCGCGATTTGCATCGCTTGGTGCTGAACCTGCTCGACAACGCGGTGAAGCACTCGCCGCGCGGCGGCGTGGTGCGTGTGAGCGCTGCTACGGCAGAAGCCGTCGAATTGTCGGTGCAGGATCAAGGCCCGGGGGTGCCCGACGACGACGCTCCGCGCATTTTCGAGCCCTTCTTCCGCGGTGCTCGCGAAGCCAGTGAGGAGGGCAGCGGGCTCGGGCTGGCCATCGTGCGCGCGATCGCTCGCGCCCACGACGGGGAAGTCAGCTTGGAAGCGAGCACCGAGCCGGCCCGCGGCGCTCGCTTCACGGTGCGCTTTCGGCCGTCCTGATCACTCGGCCGGGACGGGCAGCGCGGTCTCTACTTCCTTGCGCTCTTTCTCGCGCAGCGCGATCGATAAAATGGCCGGGAAGACCAGCGAGGTGAGCAGCGTGCTCACGGCCACACCGACCACCACGACGGTTGCGAGCGGGCGTTGAACCTCGGAGCCTGCGCCGTTCGACATTGCCATCGGCAAGAAGCCGAGCGCGGCGACGGCGCCCGTGGTGAGCACGGCGCGCAATGCATGCACGGCGCCTTCGCGGATCGCGTTCGGCAGCGGCTTACCCGACGCGAGCGCGCGGTCGACCTCGGTCGTGATCACGACGCCGTTCAGCACGGAGATGCCACCCAGAGCGATGAAGCCGACTGCGGCCGGCAAACTGAACGGGAGCTCACGCGCCAAGAGGCCCAAGATCCCGCCCATGCTGGCCAACGGCGCGAGCATGAACACGGCGAGCGCGCGCCGCGCACTTTGGAAAATGCCAAACAGCATGCCGATGATGATGGCGATCACCGCCGGCACGACCACGGCTAGGCGCTTCGAAGCCCGTTCGAAGTTTTCGAACTGGCCGCCCCACTCGATTCGATAGCCAGTGGCGAGCTGAATTTCTCGGCCGACGACGCCTTTGGCCTCTTCCACCCACGACACCAAATCGCGGCCGCGCAAGTTGACGTCGACGCGAATCAAGCGCTCGCGGTTCTGGCGCTTCACGACCGAGGGGCCGTCTTCTTCGCGAATGCGCGTGACTTCGGAGAGCGGGATCGAGCGTCCCAAGCCGCCTTTGACGAACAGCCGCGCGATGCCTTCGGGCGTCGGCGTTTGAGGCGCGTTGAACACGCGCAGCTCGAAGCGCCGATGCTGGTCGTAGACATCGCCGACCCGCAGGCCTTCACGCGCCGCCTCGATCACTTGCAGCGTGTCTTCGGCGCGCACGCCGTAGCTCGCCATGCGCGCTCGGTCCACCGAGATGGCGATCGCTGGTTGGCCGAGGATGCGCTCGATGCGTAGATCGCCAGTGCCGCGGATCTTGCCAACCTTGGCGCCGATGTCGTTGGACAGACGCACGAGCTCGTTCAAATCAGTGCCGAACAACTTGATCGAAACGTCGGCGCGAGAGCCGCTGATCAACTGGTTGGTCAAATCCTCGATCGGTTGTGACACGGCCACGAACGTGCCCGGCACCTTGGTCTCGATGGCGTCCTTGAGCTTGACGGACAAGTCATCGAAATCATTGGCGGTCGTCCACTTCGAAATCGGCTCGAGCGGCACCAAGATGTCAGTGCTGTCATAGCCCACGGCGTCCAGCGCGAGCTCCGCCCGCCCGGTCATCGCCATTGCTCGCTTGACCTCGGGAAAGCCGCGCAGCACGCGTTCCGTCTCCAAATCGAGGGTGCGCGCTTGGGTCAGGCCGATGCTCGGGGCGCGGCGCACGGCCACCACCAAGTCGCCCTCGAAGATGCGCGGCACGAACTCCGCGCCCGCGCCGCCGAACGCGTACATCGCGCCAACGGTGGCGAGCACCGAAGCTCCGAGCACGTACACCCGGCGCACGATCATGAACTCGAGCACCGGGCGGTACCAACGCGTCAACGCTTCTAGCCACTTGGGTCCGTGGCCCTTCGAAGGCGGGACGCACATCACGAGCAGCGCCGGGAAAAACACTACGGTGTAGACCAGCGCGCCGAACAGAGCGCAGGCCATGGTCAGCGCCATCGGCCGGAACATCTTGCCCTCAACGCCTTCCAACGTCAGGAGGGGCAGGTAGACCAGCATGATGATCGCGACCGAGAGCGCGACCGGCTTGACCACACCCACGGCTACATTTTCGTACTCGCGTGCTCGAGCGTCCATGGTCAGCTTCTTGCCGGCCGTGAGCGCCAACGCAGCCTCCAAGACCACGATTGGACCGTCGACCAAGAAGCCGAAATCGATTGCGCCGAGCGACATCAAGTCGCCCGTGACCCCGAACAGGTTCATGCCAATCACGGCGATCGCCATCGACGCTGGGATGCCCAGCGCCGCGACTAGCGCGCCGCGGATCGTGCCCAAGAATAGCGCCAGCACGAAGGTGACCACGATGATGCCTTCGACCAAGTTGGCGGCGACGGTCGCCAGCGTACGGCCCACGAAGTCGGCCCGGTCGTAGAGCACGTCCACGGTCACGCCGCTGGGCATTTCCCGCTTGATTTTCTCCATTTTGGCTTTGACGCCGTGCACCGTGTCGCGGCTATTCGAGCCGACCAACATCATCACGATGCCCGTCACCACTTCGCCTTCGCCGTCCATCGTGACCACGCCGTGGCGCAAGGCTTGCCCGACTTTGACCTGGGCCACGTGCCGCACGAGGACCGCCGTTCCGTCGGCTGCGGTAGCCAACACGACGTTGCCGATTTCCTGCTCGTCTACGAGCAGGCCGCTGCCGCGGATCAGCAGCGCTTCCGAGCCCCGCTCGACATAGCCGCCACCAGCGCTGACGTGCGCAGCCTTGAGTGCGTCTACGACGTTGCCGACATACAACCCGCGTGCCTTCAGCTGATCGTGGTCGAGATGAACCTGGAACTGCTTCAGCTCACCACCGAAGGAATTGACCTCGATCACGCCTTCCACGGTGCGGAGCTTGGGGATGATTTCCCAGTCCAGCATGGTGCGCAGCTGCATCGGCGAGTGCAGGGTGCTCTTCAGCACGAACCGGTAGATCGTGCCGAGCCCGGTGGAAACCGGAGCCAACTCCGGGATGCTCACCATCGGCGGGAGGTCGGACTGAACCAACCGGATCCGCTCCAAAATCATCTGCCGTGCGAACCAGATGTCGGTCCCATCCTTGAACACGATCGTGACCAAGGACAAACCGGCGCGCGAGATACTGCGGATCTCTTGGCTGCGCGGTACGCCGTTGACCGCGTTCTCGATCGGCGTCGTGACCGCGCGCTCGACCTCGATCGGCGACAGTCCGGCCGCCTGGGTAATGATGTCGACCTGGACGCTCGAAACGTCCGGCAGGGCGTCGATGGGCAGCTTGGCCAGCGCGATGCCCCCCACGCCGAGCAGCACTACCAGCAGCGCTAAAATCAATCGACGATAGCGGATCGAGGCAACGGCGAGTTTGGAAAGCATGAGCTCGAGGGACCGTAGAAGGTGCACCCAAGCCCAGCAACGCTAGGGCCCTCGAATGACGAACTCGTCATCTAGCTGTCATGTAGGCTGATGTGAGGCGTTCAGCAGCGTTCGGATCCGCGCTCGATCGACGCCATAAATCTCGGCTAAGCCGGCGATTCGTTGCTCTTCGGACAGCGCGCGCGCGCGTTGCAGCGGTTCGTGGGGATGGTGCTCGATGATCCACGGACCTAGCTGGCGCCGAACCTCGGCTTCGCAAACACCTTCGATCACCTCGACACCCGCTTCGCGCAGGATGACGATCCCTGCGCCATTCACGCGCGGGTGCGGATCTCGCATGCCAATCACGACCCGAGCAACGCCGCGCGCGGCGATCGATCTCGAGCAAGCAGGCGTGCGCCCATGGAACGAGCAGGGCTCGAGCGTCGAGTAGAGGGTCGCTCCGGCGACACTCGCCCCGCGTGCTTCGGCGTCGCGCGCGGCAGCGATCTCTGCGTGATCTTCACCCGGCCCCAGCGTGTGCCCGCGTCCAACGAGCGAGCCGCTCGGGGCCACGATCACGCAGCCGACCCAAGGGTTGTCGCCAGTCGTGCCCCGCGCGAGCTCCGCCTCTTCGATCGCGAGCTGCAGCCATTGCTCATGGTCTTGGTTCACGAGTCCCATCTTAGCCAAATGAGCGCAGGGTACGCCCTTTAGCCACTCCTTCCGATTGGGCAGCGGCTCGGAAGCGCGCTCAGCGAGGGGGAAGGGGCGGAGAGAAAGGGATTCGAACCCTTGGTACCCTTACGGGTACGCCTGATTTCGAATCAGGTACCTTCGGCCGCTCGGTCATCTCTCCGCCGCGGAATATGACCGCCGGAGCCCGGACTGTCAACGCTTGTGCGAGGGGCTGCTGGCGGCGCCCAGATCACCGATAAATTGCGGCAAATGATGGGTTTTCGAGCTGGGGGCGGGGAACGCGACCGGGCCGCGGCTAGCGAATTGCGCGTTCTGGGAACGCGCGCGATAGTCGCGGCCATGCGCGTTCCCGGTTCTTGGTCGTTGCTGCTGGCGGCGAGCCTCACGTCCAGCCTCGCAGTCGCACAGCCTGCCGCAACCGGAGCCGCGACCGCGCCGCCCCCCGAGCCCGCGCCGCCGTCACCTCCCGAGCCAACTCCCGCGCCGCCGCCGCCAGCTGACGATACTGCGTCAGCAACGAGCGGCCCGTCCGCCGCGCCCAGCGACACGGTGGGAGCCGCGCCGGGCACCGGTGTTACGTCAGCGAAGCCAGCGCACGCTGAGGTTCGGGCCGGAGCAACGTCGCCCGTTGGGGTGAGTCCCGCTGCAGCGAATGCCCAGCCGTCCAGCGATTTCACGCGCAACTTCCAGGCGCTACCGCTCACGCTCGAAGCGCGCTTGGGATTCAACGCTCGGCTCGGCTCGAGCTTCGACGATGCCACGGACGAAGAGCGCTGGGGTGCGAGCTATGCATTCGCTACCTACTTCGCCTGGCGACCCGAGTTCGCGCTGGGCTTGGAGTTGGACCATAGTGGACTTGGCAGCGTGCGCGCGCTCTCGGGCCAAAATTCGATCGACAACCAATACACCGCGACTGGCACCTGGCTCGGCGCGCGCGTTTTCCCGATTCGCCTTGAAAGGCTCGATTTTTTCGTGAATTTGCGGGTTGGTATGGTCTTTCAGCACGTCGACGCCTTCGGCACGCGCAGCAGCGGCGGCAGCATCACCGAGCCTGCGCAGAGCTACTCCTGCGCAGAGTGGGATGGGCCGGGCATTGGGCTCGGTGGTGGGTTGGGAGCCGCGTATCGCCTCGGTCGTCACATCTCGTTCGTCTCGCGCGTCGACCTGAACGGCGCGCGACTGAGCAGCGAAACACTCGGCACGTGTGCCGATGGCATCGGCTCTGTCGCCAGCCTGAGCGGCAGCGTAGGACTCGCGTTCGAGTTCGAGACCGCACCGAAGTGAATGGCTCGGCGTGGCTCGCAGCCGGCGTTGGCCTTCTCTCTTGGCTGAGTGTGCTGCCGGCAAACGCGGCGATTTCAGCGCAAATCCCCGAAGAGTGTGGCTCGTTCTCGGAGTTCGAGAGCACACTCGAGCAACGCATCGGAAATGTGGCCACACCGGAGGCGACTCGCATCGCGCTGACGCCGGAGGCGTCCGGCTATCAGCTCGTGGTCGAAGTGGGCGATCAGCGTCGCGAGCTGCACGACCCGAGTTGTCAGGCGTTGCTGCGCGCCGCCGTCGTAATCACGCTCGCGCTGCTCGATCCCAAGGGAGCAGAAGCGACGCTGCCCGCGCGCGGGCCCGCGTCGCCCGCGTCGCCCGCGCCGCCCGCGCCGCCCGCGCCGCCCGCGCCGCCGAATGCCTCCAGTCACGCGCGGCCCAAGTTCGCATTCGCGGCGGGTGCCGGGCTTCACGTTGGCACGCTGCCGCGAGCGACGCTGATGCTCGAGTTCGACGCCCAGCTCAAATGGGTGCGCTTCGGCGTCGCGGCGGGGTTTCGCTATTTGCTGCCGACGTCGAGCGTCGACGAAAAAAATCGCGGCGCGCGCATCGGGGCTGCCGGAGCGTACCTGGCCGGGGTGTTCGAACCTTGGCACCGCGTTCAAACGCGGCTCGGCGTCGCGGCCTATCGGTTATCCGCCAGCGGCATTACCAGCGTCGAGGCGCTCGAGGGCAGTGCCTGGGAGGTGGCGCCCACACTTGGTGCGAGCTTTACCCCTTTCGCGCACCCCCCGTTTTGGACCAGCGTGGGCCTCGAGGGGCAGCTCAACTTGATTCGGCCCAGCTTCGAAATCCTGAGTTATAGCGAGGTGTTCCGTGTGCCGCTCGTGAGCGGCTCAGCGCTCGCACGAGCCGGCGTCGTTTTCTAAGACGGATTTGCCCGCCTGCCGGGATAAACCATCATGAACGCTGGAGCCCTGGGTCGTCGCGCGATGTCGCGGCAGCTTCCCTCGGCGGAGCCCGAAGTTCCCGTGCTCGACCTAGCGACGGTCTACGAACTCCATTTTCGCTACGTCTGGCGCTGCCTGCGCAGCCTGGGCGTTCGAGATCCACAGCTCGAAGACGCTCTGCAAGACGTGTTCATCGTCGTCCAGCGGCGGCTCGCGGAGTTCGACGGTCGCGCCGAGCTTCGCACTTGGCTTTATGCCATCGCGCTCCGCATTGCGCGAAAATACCGCGAGCGCGCGCGCCGCGACCCGGCTTCGCTGGAGGCCGCGCGCGAACGAGATCCCGAGCTGCCTGCGGCCGCCGAGCTGAGCGGTGGCGACAGCGCGCTCGACAGTGAACGCCTTGCGCTGGCACATCGCGCCCTATCGTCGCTCGACGACGACAAGCGCGAGATCTTCGTGCTGGCTCGCGTGGAACAGATGTCCGCGCCGGAGATCGCGGGTGTCCTCGGAATTCCTCTCAATACGGTTTACTCGCGGCTGCGCGCCGCGCGTCTCGCGTTCGACGCCGAAGTAACGCGGCTCTGCGCCAGCCCCAGGAGCACGCCATGAATCTGGACGACGACGATGATTCGGTCTTCGAACGAGCGCTGCGCGCCGATCTGCCCAGCCGCGCCGAGCAAAACCGCCTGCGCCAACGGATCTTGGCCGCGGGCATCGCGGCCGGCACCGCGCTCGGCAGCGCGAATGTCGCGGCCGCGGGGCAAGCCAGCTTTGGCGCGAGCGCGCTCTCGAAGTTGAGCGCGTTGTCTTGGCCGGCCAAGCTCGGTGTGGCTGCGGTGCTGGCCGCGCCGGTCGCCGCGCTGCCACTGGTCTATGCGCCCGTGCCGGGTGCTGCCATCGTCAGCCAAGTGCGCAGCAGCGCCGCTGCCGTGCGCGCGGGGTCAAGCTCGAAACCAACGCTCTCGCGCGCTCCTGCGCCGCCGGCCGAAGCAGCGCAGAGCACGGAGGCGCAGCCGCAGCTGCAGCCGGAGCCCGCGCCGGCGCAGGCGAACCTCGCCGCCCGTCCGCCAGTGGCGCAGCTGAGCACCGGGCCAACGTTCGTAGCTCCGAATCCGCAGGCGAATCCGAATCCGCAGGCGAATCCGAATCCGCAGGCGAATCCGAATCCGCAGGCGAATCCGAATCCGCAGGCGCTCGGCAACGCGAGCGCCGCGCAGCCCGCCATCGCCGCATTCGACTCGCCGGCGCAGGGCGCACCCGCCAGCGAATCGGAGCGGCTGCGCAACGACAGCACGCTCGCTGCGGAAACGCAGCTGCTCGATCGCGCCTTCAGCGCGCTAGCGGCGAATGATCGCCGCACAGCTGCGGCGCTGGTGGCCGAGCACGCACGACGATTTCCAAATGGCCTGTTGCGCCAGGAGCGCGAGCGCGCGCGAACCAGACTCGAACAAGATCCTAAGGGGGAGTGAGGGAAACGTTATGTCAAATATCCACCAAGCATCGAACCCGACCAAAAACCGTTCCTGGGCCGCACTCCTGCCCGTCCTCTTGCTGGCGCCGCTGGCTATGGCTCCGAAAGGCTGCTCTCCCGTCGTCATCGGCAACGACTGTCCGGACGAAACGACCTGCACCGCCGGAACGGGCGGCGAGCCGACGACCAGCGCCGGTGCTTCCGGCAGCAAGCCGGGTGGCAACGGCGGTTCGGCTGGCAGCAAGCCAGGCGGCAATGGCGGTTCTTCGAACGGCAACGCTTGTGGCGGTCTTCTCGGCCTGACCTGCGGCGCGAGCGAATACTGCGCCTACGACCCCAAGGCCGCGTGCGGCGCTGCCGATCAAACCGGCGTGTGCACGCCCAGGCCGCAAGTCTGCAACGACATCTACGCGCCGGTCTGTGCTTGCGACGGGCAAACCTACGCCAACGAATGCGAGGCAGCAGGCAAGGGGAGCTCGGTGCTGCACACCGGCGCGTGCGACCAGCCGACGGGCAATTCGTGCGGCGGCCTCAAACCAGTCGAGTGCGCCAAGAGTGAGTTCTGCAACTACCCGATCGAGACCAAGTGCGGTTCGGGTGATCAGACCGGCGTCTGCACGAAGCTCCCGGATGCTTGCGACGCAATCTACGATCCGGTCTGCGGCTGCGATGGCGCAACTCACTCCAGCGCTTGCGCGGCCGCGCTCAAGGGGATTTCGGTGCTTCACAGCGGCACCTGCGACGGCGGGACACCGGGCGCCACGTGCGGCGGCCTGCAGGGCCTTGGCTGCGACAAGGGTGAATTCTGTGATTTCCCGATCGAGACCCAATGCGGCTCGGGCGATCAGACCGGCACTTGCACGACCACGCCGACCGCCTGCACCAAGGAGCTCGCTCCAGTTTGCGGTTGCGACGGCAATACCTACGGCAATGCCTGCGCCGCTCGCGCCGCCGGTGTCTCCGTGGCGCACACGGGTGAGTGCAGCCCGCCCGGAGCAAGCTGCGGCGGCGAGCTCGGCGCTACCTGCGGCGCAGGCCAATATTGCGACTACCCCATCTCGGCGAACTGCGGCAAGGCCGACGCACCCGGCAAATGCGTCGTCAAAGTGACGGGCGCTTGCCCGGCTAACTATGATCCCGTGTGCGGCTGCGACGGCAAGACCTACGGTAACGTTTGCGGAGCTCGCCTAGCTGGCGTCTCCGTCGAGTCTGACGGAGCTTGCCCCTGATAGCGCGCCTGGCTGCGCTGGGCCTTCACCCTGGAGGCCCAGCTGCCGCTTCGAAGATTTTTTGATGGTCACGGAGGACGCCGAAGAGCACCCAGCCTTCGGCGTCTCAGCTCAAGTGCTGCGGTAGTTCGGCGCTTCTTCGGTGATCATCACGTCGTGCACGTGGCTCTCGCGCAGACCTTGACCGGTGATGCGGATGAACTTGGAGTTGTGACGGAGCTCCGAGATCGTCTTTGACCCCGTGTAACCCATGCCGGCGCGCAGCCCGCCGACGAGCTGTCCGATGATCGAGGCGAGCGATCCGCGATGCGGTACGCGGCCCTCGATGCCCTCCGGAACCAGCTTCTCGTCGGCCGTGCCGCCTTGACCGTAGCGGTCCTTGCTGCCCTTTTTCATCGCGCCAAGTGAGCCCATGCCGCGGTACTGCTTGTAGCTGCGCCCTTGATACAAGACGAGCTCACCCGGGGCTTCATCCGTGCCCGCGAACAGGGAGCCGATCATCACGGCGGAGGCGCCGGCCGCGATGGCCTTGGTCACGTCCCCCGAGTACTTGATGCCGCCGTCGGCGATGATTGGAATGCCGTTCTTTTCGCCCACCTCGACGCAGTCGGCAATGGCCGTGATTTGCGGCACGCCGATGCCGGCGACGATGCGCGTGGTGCAAATGCTGCCCGGCCCGATGCCGACTTTGACCGCGTCGGCGCCTGCGTCGATCAGCATCTTGGCTGCGTCCGCGGTGGCGATGTTGCCGGCCACGAGCTGTACGTTCGGGTGCCGCTTCTTGGTCAAGCGCACCGCTTCAATTACGCCGAAATGATGGCCGTGAGCGGTGTCGAGCACGAGCACATCCACGCCCGCTTCGACCAGCGCATCACTGCGCGCTTCGCGATCCGAGCCCGGGCCAATCGCGGCGCCGACGCGTAGCCGGCTGCGCTCGTCCTTGACGGCCAGCGGATTGCGCTCGGCCTGCAGCAAGTCTTTGATCGTGATCAGACCGACGAGCTTGCCGTTGTCGACCACGAGCAGCTTTTCGATGCGGTGCTTGTGCAAGAGCTCGCGTGCGGCCTCGGGCTGGCAGCCGGGCGGAACGGTCACGAGCTTGGTCGTCATCAGCGCGCTGATCGGCTGATCCAAGTTCTTCTCGAAGCGGATGTCGCGCGCGGTGAGGATGCCCACGGGCGATTCCCCCTCGACGACCGGGACGCCGGACACGTCGTGCTGGCGCATCACGGCGAGCGCCTCACGCAGCGACTGCGAGGGCCGCACCGTCACCGGATCGAGGATGATCGCGCTCTCCGCGCGCTTCACGCGGTCGACTTGGTCGGCCTGCGCGGCGGGCGGTAAGTTCTTGTGGATGATGCCAATGCCGCCCTGGCGCGCGATCGCGATCGCGGAGCGGGCTTCGGTCACCGAGTCCATCGCGGCGCTCACGATCGGAATATTGAGCTCGATCGTGCGGGTCAGGCGCGTGCGAACGTCCACCTCGGTCGGCAGAACCTCGCTGTACGCGGGTACGAGCATGACATCGTCGAACGTCAGGCACTCGCGCAAGTTCTTGTCAAACATGGCCAAGCCTACTCAGGCGCGTTTCGAGCGCAAGTCGCTCGCGGCGGCCTTGGTAAATTGCCCTTGAATCTTGCAGAGTTCGCGCTCGCCTTTTCCAAGCCGGGGTTCGATGCTTTGCTTCGGAGGTGAGCGGCTCGCACGACCACGATTCCCAGCACGGTCATGGCGCCGGGCACGGGCACGGTCATGGCGCCGGGCACGGGCACGGCGCGCAGGGCAGCCCCAAGCGAGCGCTCTTGCTTGCGCTCGTGATCACCGCTTCGTTCATGGTCGTGGAGCTGGGGGTCGGCCTCTGGAGCGGCAGCTTGGCCCTGCTCGCCGATGCCGGACACATGCTGGCCGACGCGGGCGCCCTGGTGCTCGCGCTCGTGGCCCAGCATTTCGCCGATCTGCCGCGCACGAACAAGAGCACGTTTGGTCTACGCCGCGCGGAGGTGCTGGCCGCGTTCGTCAACGGCATCACGCTCGCGTTCGTCAGCCTGCTGATCGTCAAGGAAGCGATCGAGCGCTGGATGTCACCGGTAGAGATCCTCGGACGACCGATGCTCGCCACCGCGGTGGCCGGCTTGCTCGTCAATCTGCTGGTCGCGTTCTTGCTCATGCGCGGGCAGAGCAACCTCAACGTGCGTGCCGCGCTGGCGCACGTGCTCACCGACGCGCTCGGCTCGGTGGGTGCAATCTGCGCCGCGCTGGCCGTATTGCTCTGGGGGTTGACCCGCGCCGATCCCGTGCTTTCGGCATTGATCGCCGTGCTGGTTGCCTTCAGTGGTTGGCGGGTGCTGCGCGAAACGACGGCCATCCTGCTGGAAGGCGCGCCGCCGCACCTCGATGTCACGGCGATTCAGAGCACGATTGCCGCTTGCCCGGGCGTCGCGTCCGTCCACGACCTGCACGTGTGGCGCATCTCCGATCGCTTCGACGCGCTGACCGCTCACGTGACCCTCGCGCGCGGGAACCACGGCACCGTCGTCTGCCGTGAAGTCGCCGAGTGCTTGAAGAGCCAATACGGACTCGACCACGTAACGATCCAGCCCGAAGCGCCGCCGCCCGATGATTTGGTGTTGGTACGCACCAGCAAAGACGGCGCGCCGATTCGTGGTACGCTGAAAGCGACATGATTCAGACCAGTGAAGATCTCGAGGGCTACCTGCTGCGCCTCGAACGGCGCTTCGAGCGTGCGGAAGATGGCACGTACTTGCTGTCGATGGGCGCCGATCGACCACTGGTCGCGCTGCGTGTCGCTCTGCCCTTGCTGGTGGCGCAGGTCGACATCGGACTTGCGCCGACCGATGATGCAGGCGCAGCCGCGCTGTTCCGCAAGCTTTTGGTGCTCAACGCGACCGCCCTGGTGCACGCCGCCTACGGCATCGAAGGCAAGAACATCGTGCTCAGCGCGGCGCTCGAGCTCCAAAATCTGGACCTGAACGAACTCGAAGCCGTGCTCGCGGATCTGGACATGGCGCTGGCCAATCAAGTGCCCACGCTCCGCGAATTAGGCTCCCCGAAGGCGTCGGCCTAAACCGACAAGGCACAAGTCATGGCACAGGGAATTTTTGCGCGCCTCGCTGCACTCATCAGAAGCAACTTGAACGACCTGATCAGCAGCTCCGAAGATCCGGAGAAGATGCTGAACCAGATCGTGCTCGACATGGGCAATCAGTTGCTCGAGGCCAAGCGCCAAGTAGCCGCGTCGATCGCCGACGAAAAACGGCTCGCCAAGCAGGTCGAGCAAGAGACCGCCACCGCCACGGAGTGGGAGCGGCGCGCCATGTTGGCCGTGCGCTCGGGCGACGATGCCCTGGCCAAAGAGGCGCTGGCGCGCAAAAAAGAGCATCAGACGCTGGCCGAGCAGTTTCAGGAGCAGTGGTCGAAGCAGAAGCAGGCGGTCGATCAGCTCAAGCTCGCGCTGCGCGCGCTGAACAACAAAATCGAAGAAGCCAAGCGCAAGAAGAACTTGCTGATCGCCCGAAAGAAGCGCGCCGAAGCGCAAAAGGCGATCCAAGAAACGATGACTGGCCTGAAGAATGCCAGCGCGTTCGAGACCTTCGACCGCATGGCAGGCCGCATCGAGCAGATGGAGGCCGAAGCCGAGGCCCACGCCGAGCTGAACGAAGAGGCGTCGGGCGACACCTTGGCGCACAAGTTCCGCGAGCTCGAAGTGACCAAAGGCGCAGACGAGGACCTCACCTCACTGAAGCGCAAGATGGGCCTGCTGCCGCCCGAACCCGAGCCGCAAAGAGCGAGCCCGGTGCGCGTCGAACAAGGCGCCGAGGAATCGCTGCCGCTCAACGCCGCCGAGCAAGATGAACTGGCCCGCGCGCTCGCTGACCTCGAGGCAGAGGAGCAACAGCAGCTGCGGCTGAAGAAATAGGCGCAAATTCCTGGGCTGACGTCACTCCCAGCCGGATTGGCCGTTGGTGTCGCGCAGCATGGCGTGGACGGCATGCACCTGGCCGCCGGACATCTTGATCATGTGCATGTCCAGGTGCCCGTCCGTCTGAAAGTCGAAGATGGTGAAGCCAGCGGCGATGCCGCGTACCTCATCGACGATGGTGACCCGCGGCACGAATTCACCGCCTGAGGTCGGCGTGTTTGCGCTACACGAGGCGCCGGTGCCACACGAGAAGTTGCCGCCTCCGTTCTCCAGACGTCGGCAAGCCGAAGTGACGTTGCAGACGCCTGAGGGGAACGCGCGGAAGTATTTGTCTATCCAGTTGGTCAGCTGCTGTCGGGTGGGGCGCTGAGCTGCAGGAACTTCGTCGTGCCAGCCGATATCATCCGCGATGCTGATGATCGCGCCTGGATTGGAAGCCACCGCGAAGGAGGCGGTGTAGTCCCCAGGGCGTACCACGATGGTTTCGATCTCCGTCATCTTCCCGGCTACCACTTTGATGCGCAGACCTACGGGCAGATCCATGCCATTTTCCGGGATCACGGCTTGCGCGGCGACGCTACACGCCGTGGTATCTAGAGCGCGCTGCGAATGCTTGGTCTCCCCGGCGTTCTTCCAGAACTCGGTCGTGCCAATCTGGCTCGCTTGGGCATTTTCGGTGAACTTCACGTTGGCCGCGAGCGGAAGGCTCGAAGGATCGCCAGCGCTGAGCGCTGCGAAGTAGCTATCTAGGAGGCCGTCGAGGAGTGCTCGCGTGCACTCACCGCTCGGCGCGCCGCCACCAGCACCAGCGCCAGCGCCAGATGAGCCGCCCGAGCCGGAGGCTCCAGCCGTAGAGGCTCCTGCAGCGCCGCCGCCGCCATTCTGCGTACCCCCGCTGGGCGAAGCCCCAGCGCTGGCGCCTCCGGACGATGTGCCCGCTGTCTGACCGACTGAGCCGCCGCGTCCCGCCGTGGTGTTCTGCCCGCCGCTCGAAGGCAGTCCTCCCGTGGTGTTCTGACCACCCGTTGCCGGCTGCCCGCCAGAGGCTGTAGTCCCAGCTGTGTTGCCTTCGGTACTTGCGCCTTCTCCGCAACCGCCGAGCGAGAGCGTGAGCGTGAGACCAAGAGCAGAACCACCAAGGCCGAAGAGACTGCAGTTCAAGAACCGTCCAAGTGCCATAGCGGGAAGCGTATCAGAAGAATCTCTTCGCACACCTGTCCACGACAATCTCGAGCGCTCGCCCTGAGATCACTGTCAAACGAAGATTCCGCTGAACGGTGGCCCGCGAGAGCGCGAACATTACAGCGGAGTAATGAACTAGGGGGCGCGCCTCCCGACGCGCTCGCCCGCATGAATGGGTCAGTGCGTCGGGAGGACTGGGTCGAGAGCGGCGGTGCTCGCTCAGCCAGGCGGGATCACGTTGTTCTTGGCTACGGGGACCAAGAGTGAGGTTGCCTGAAGCAGGCTCACTTGCGATTGCGGCCAGTTGACGAGAAGCGGATTGAGGTGCCGAAGCGTGAGAGGCACCGCGCTCGGTAACACCGGCGCTTGGACTTGGAACTTCTCGAGATCCAACCAGCGAATGATATTGAGGACGTCAGGCGGGATCTGCTGGTTGTTCTTTCCGACCGGCACACAAAGCTGCTGGCGAGCCGTGACGTAGTTGTTTTCCACCGGCAAGTTGGCCAAGAGCGGGTTCAAGTGCCGAATATTCAGCACCCGGTTTAGATTGTAGGCCGGAGCGACGTCGTAGCACTTCAGATCGATGTGCTGCACGACTCGCAGAACGTCCGCAGGCGGTATTAGGTTGTTCTTGGCGACAGGTACGCAGAGTTGCTGAGCCTTGCCCAACGTGACGTTTTCCACAGGTACGCCCATCTGCCTGAGCACGGGATTCAGATGCGTGAGCGTGAGATTGACGCCGGTCGTGGGCGGCGGTGCATCGATGCGATAGCAGGCGAGATCCACGAAACGCGCGAACGGAAGCACCGATGCGTCCGGAATCGCGTTGTTCTTGGCGACGGGAACGCAGGTCTCTTGGAGCTCCCTGACGATCACGTTCTCAGGGGGAAGTTGCTGAAGCACGGGGTTCAAGTGCCTCAGCGTGAGCGGCTGATTCAGGGACACCGGGCCCGGAGTTCTGTAACATTTCAAATCTAGCTGTGAGACGAACCGAAGCGGCGTCGGCAGCGCGACTTGCGCGCTGACCGTCTTCTCACCCGCGGTGAGGGCCGCGGCCGCTAGCGCAGCCACACCCATGATTGATGCGCCCAATTGAAGAACGGAGCTCTTTTTCATGACGACCACCTCTATAGTTGTTTGCCACCAACTCCGAGAATTGCGCGTAGCGGCTACTGCTGTAGGCGACATGCGCGCGAACTCTAGGAGCCCTCTTGTTTTCGCTATTTCTTCGAAGGTTGCGCGTCTTCGGGTGCGACCATTCGGCCACCCTGTGCACGCGACTGCACGCAGCCCCAGAAGCGATGTGATAGCGAGGCTAACAGAGCAGACTACGCTGGATCAAGCGTTGTCTCATTGAGCTTGTTCACAGATGTGAGTAGCGGAAATCGACATTGGCAAAGAGTCACAGGGTTGAGCCTCGTCGTCGGTGAATTGTGATCATCGCGCGAGACGTTGAAGCCGGTGTCGTGATCGCCGCGCGACACGTTGCTGTTTAGTGAATTTGTGATCACCGCGCGACATGTTCGCGGTCGGTGGATTTGTGATCACTGCGCGACCCTTGCTGTTTGGTGAATTTGTGATCACCGTGCGACATGTTCGCGGTCGGCGGATTGTGATCACTGCGCGACACGTTGCCGCTGGTGAATCGGTGATCACAGCGCGACATGTTCGCGGTCGGCGGATTGTGATCACTGCGCGACACGTTGCCGCTGGTGAATCGGTGATCACCGCGCGACACGTTGCCGTCGAGCTGGTCGCCCGTGAAGCAAACTGATCGCACGTGAAGCAAACTGATCGCACGCGAGCAGACTGATCGCACGCGAAGCAAACTGATCGCACGCGAAGCAAGACGAGCGTGCTGGCGGATCTGGACGTGGCAGACCAGGAGCGGGTAGAGAGAAGGGAGTAGGCGGAACTTCTTCCTCGTGGGGCGGAGCGCAGAGGTTCAATCGCGTAGCGCAACTCGATATGACCTCCGAGCGCATGTACGGTCCAAAGTTCAGTACTTAGGCCCGTTGGATTACGCCCAGGTGGGGTGGCGAATTCCGCCAGTGTGCACGCTCACCGGCATTTCCCGTGTGTGAACCGATTTGACGTCGTCGTGACGGCCCGCTTTGAATTGCTCAGCACAGCGAGCGCGCACAGGTCGCGGCCGTGCACAGGTCGGCGATTTCATAACCGGCTTCCGGCGCGCAATGTTGCCGTGACCCTATCGGGGGCCGCCGCGCTGCCCCGCCGTGGCGGCAACACGCGCCCGAGCGCGCTTCGGAGTGGGGGGAGTGACCCTGTGAAAAAGCATTTGGGGGCGTGCGAAAAAACATCTGTGGGAGGCAGAGGCGACGCGCTACTTGCAAGGACTCGGAAAGGATCCTGTTTGGTGAATACCCGGTTGTTCGCGATCACCGCAGCGGTGCTTCGGGCGGACTTTCGCTCTGACAACGCACGCCATCAAGGTGGGGATGGGGGGCGCGGGGGAAGTGGGGGTTGGCGGTCAGACTGATGTTCATGGGGGGAGCTCCGCCGAGCAAGGCGGGGCGTGCAGTAAGCGCGAACAGCACGGGTTTTCAGCGCTGGCGGTGGCTCCGCAGATCGACGGAGCCACCGCCGAGGTCGTGCCAACAACAGCGACAGCGGGACGCAGCACGCCTCGGAGGTGACAGCCTTGCCATCCGATGAGGAGCAGACACGCGCAGATGGCGGTCGTCCGGATAACGCCAGCAAGCCATATCTACACTGAAGCTCGAATGCCGCTCGCTTTGAGCGACTGTCCGCGTGCTTAGCCGCGTCCGGGACAGCCAATGTGCGCTTGTGAATGGCGCAAAAGCGGTCGCCCTGGCTTGATCCGGGCGAGCAGAACTGGGCATGCTAAAACACATCATGTGTAGCCCACGTCCGTCCTCTGGGTGGTTTGCTGCCATCGGTGCTTGCCTTGCCGCCGTCGCCCTCGCCGGTTGTGCCGGTTCTCCGTCTGGCGGTGGCCAAGGTGGCGGCGCAGGGACAGCCACCGCTGGCTCAACCGGGGGCGGTGGAGTCGGCGGCCGCGCTGGTGGCGTAGCGGGTTCGGGTGACGTGGCGGGCTCGGGCGGAGTGACGCCCTCAGGTGGCGTTCCGGGCTTGGGCGGCGCTCCTGGCACCAGCGGGTCCACGGCGACGGGCGGCAGCAGCGGCAGCGGCGGCCTCACCAGTGCGGGTGGCTCGGGCGGCGGTGGGGCCGGTAGCGGTGGCGGGAGCGGCGCGGCGGGCGCAGCCAACAATTGCCCCCCTGCCAAGCCTTTGACCGGAGGCACCAAGTATTGCTCGAACAAAACCGGCAACGCAGGCGGCGGCTACTCTTACGAACTTTGGGCTGAAGGAAGCGGGTCGGGCTGCATGACGGTCTTCGGAGTCGATGCCAACTACAGCGCGACCTGGAGCAACGTCGAGGACTTCCTGGCGCGCATCGGTTTGAGCTTCGATCAGACCAAGACCCCCGCCCAGATAGGCACCATTTCGGCCGACTTCGCAGAGACGAAAACGGGCAACACCGGCTTGGTTTACGTCGGAATCTACGGCTGGACGGTCAATCCGCTGCGCGAATACTACATCCTCGATGACTGGGGGGACACGAAGCCGGCAGGCATTGCGTCCGACGGTACTCCTCGTGACAGCGTAGGGAAAATCACCGTCGACGGCGCGGTCTACGATGTCTGGAAGAAGACGCGGACCAATAAGCCCGCCATCACGGGCGACAACAAAACGTTCGATCAGTACTTCAGCATTCGCCAGACCGCTCGTCAGTGCGGTCACATCTCCATCTCCGAACATTTCTCCAAGTGGATCGAGCTAGGCCTCCCGCTCGGAAATCTGTACGAAGCCAAGATCCTGGTCGAGGCGCAGGACAGTACCGGTTCTATCGATTTCACCACCGCGACCGTCGTGGTCAAATGAGGTGAGCTACGAGTGCGCACCTGATACGCTGCTTTTTTCTTGGTTGGAGATTCGATGAGCGCGAACGACATGTCCAGGGCTCAGCCAGCCTCCCTCCCTACGGCGCTACTGTGCTTGGCTCTACTGAGTAATGCTTGCGGCGCCGAGGACGCGCAGCAAGCGCCGCACGCGGTCCCCATTCCGGGCTGCGAGATGCTGGACATCGCCCCGTGCGACACGCAAACTCGCGCCTGTCAGCTTTCACGGCTCGAACTCGCGGCCTGCCTGCGGGGAACCAGCGCAAAGGCGCTGCCAGCGGTCACTGTCATGACCGAGGAGGCCTACGTCGAGTTTTTCAACGCTCGTTTCGGCGCGAACCAGCTGATCGGGACGAATCACTTCGAGGTTGGCATGACCTGGCTAGGCTTGGCAGAGGCTGGTTCTTTCAGCTTCGTCCCGGCCACGAAGGAGAGCGTCGCAGACTCGTTTGGCGCGTATTACTGGCGTCAAAAGCAGCTCGTGCTCATCGATCACGGCCGCCCTGCCGATGACGTCGCGTCGAACGTCGAGCTGGTGGCTGAACTGATTCGGGCGCTGCGCGACCGCGACATCGACATCGCCATGTGGACCACCGCGGTCTCGATTTTCGACGTCGACTCCAGCTGGGGAGGCGACGCCATGTACTTCGGGGAAGCTCGATTTTATTCGAATCGTTACCAGGCCGCCCTCGACGGACTCGACGCATCCCACTTCGATGAGTTCGCGCGGATCAATGACGGCATTCGCGAGGACATCGACTGGATCCGCGCGCATCCATCGCCTTACGTGGCGACCAACAGTCGCTTTCCCCACAATTTTGGCGCGCGCGCCGCGTATCTCGCGTGGCAAAGCAACGGCGTCGAGGCCGTGAACGCGCTGTACGACTCGAAGCTGCTCACGCAGCAGTTGATGGCCAGTGAAGCCGAGATGGGGCCGCCGCCCACTCTGAAGTATCACGGCAGACCGCGCGCGCCGAGCGAGTGGGATCAAAACCCCTCTGTCACGGCTTTGGGTGCATGGGGACTCTTCCTGTCGCTCAGTCGAACTTTGGCAGTGGATGAGGCCTGGCCGCTCGCGCTCAGCTGGAGCGGGGAGCAGCTGTTCGTTTACAAGGGAGTCGAGGGCAGCGAAGACGAGACCGCGCTCGTCTGGCAGCTCGAGATGACGGACGAAGCCTCGGCGTCCGCCTTGGAGGCGGCACTGTCGCCTGGCGCGGGATACCGCCAGGTCCAGCGAACCGGAACTTTCGTGACGCTCGCGATCGCAAGCAACGAAGACCCGCTGGACTGGGCGTTCGTCGTCGACTGACGGGCGTCTCGCTCAATCTCGGAGCGAAAGCGCGGCCGATTCTCGCGCGCTCCGAACTCTGGTAGATCTGCGCGTTCAGATGCGCACACTGCACCGCTTGGCCGTTGGGCTCGCCGTTCTCGGATTTTCAGTGCCGGCCTTGGCCGGTGGTCGCATGATCGTCGCTGAGCCGATGCAGGGCGAGAAGGTGCGCATCGACGGTGATCTCCGCGAGTGGCCGAACAAGATGACGGAGCTGGGCGATACTCTGTCCGGCAGCGGCGGTGGCGATCCACGCGCTGCGGTGACGATCGGCTACGATGACCTGAACCTGTACGTCGTACTCAAGATTTTCGACAAGCGCATCGTGCGCAGCGCGGCGGCCGGAGCCAGCGAGGACCACGCCACGCTCAGCCTGGCTTTCCCACGCGGTCGCGATTTCAACAGCTACGAGCTCGAGCTGTATCCGGGCAATCCGGGCAAGGTGGCGGGCGTGGTCAAGCTGAAGGGAGCCGCGCTTGCCAGCGCCAAAATCGTCGAGGCGCCGAGTCAGGGCGGCTTGCACGTGGAGGCGCAGATCCCGTGGTCTGCTTTTCCGGACGCGGCCAAGGTACGCGTGGGCTTGCGGGCTGCAGTGACCTACACGGACGCCGACGCTCCAGGCTCGATTTCGGGCGTGATCAGCACCGCAACCGGGCGCGCCGGCAAGGCCTTGCCCTCCCTGCTCCTGGAGGCCGAAGAAGGGCTGGAAAGCCAACTGCTGAAGCCCAAGGGCCTGAGCAATCCCTCGCGTGAAGCGTTCGGCAATGTCTCGGGCGACGGCATGTTCGAGCGCGTCGCGGTGTTCGGGGACAGCTTAGCCATCGTCGGTCCCCACTATCGCGGCGGCAAAGAGTTCTACTTTGCCGATCTGGGCGTCAAAGACGCGAGCATGGTCACGCGCCTTTCGTTGGTCGACTTCGATGGCGACGGCCGGGACGAGATCGTGATTCAAAAACGGGTTGGCGCGCCCGACAAGTATCGCGAGATCGTGACCGTGACCAAGGTGGCCGCGGACGACACGCCATTTCAGGCATTCGCCCACGAAGTGGGCATCAAGACCGCGGACGGCAAGATCGAAAACCGCGTCTCGATCAAGAACAACGCGCTCGAAGTGGCGCAGGGCGAGTCAGACGGCTTCGACCCAGCGACCTATGCGGAGGTCACTCCGAGCGACATGGGCTCTGCGCTGTTGCCTTGGGAGACCGTCGGGAGTCGCACCTTCAAGTGGGTCGGCAAGGGCTTCGAGCAGGCCGATCAAACGCCATTCACGCCCAAGGGAGGGAGCGCGCCGAGCTCGGCGAAATCTGCGAAAAAAGGCCACAAAGCTAGCCTCGCCAAAGCGGATGGGCCGCCCGCGCCGCCTCCGCCGCGCGCGCCCAGCTCAGATGAACTCTTGGATCGCGTGTACGCGCTGTATCGGAAAGACCGCGGCGTCGGCGGGGGCAAGCCGAGCTTCGACTTCGTGACCGACGTGGCCGGAGATCGCGGCCCCGAGCGCGTGCTCGTGCATGGCAAGGACTTGGTGGTGTTCGGCAAGGGCTTTCGGCAAGGGCTGAGCTACGCCTTCATCACCATCGGCGTGACCGACGCGAAGGACATCGTCGATGTCACCGCGCGGGACTTCACTGGTGACGGCAAAGCCGAGATCGTGGTGCGCGCGGTGCTCCACGCGAAAGCCAGCAAGGCCCTCGGCGGAGATATGGTCGAGCGCCGCGCGCTGATGATCTACGGCATCAAGGACGAGGCCTTGGCGCGCGTGTTCGCGGCCGAGACCAGCCGCGCCGTGGGCGACAACGAGGTGCTGGGCGCCGTGGCCTTCGAACCTGGCAAGCGCGGTCTCGACATCGAACTGCGCCCGGCGCGCGCGCTGGGTTGGACCGAGAAGAGCTATCCCTTTCCGGCTGACACCACGACGGCGGGCGGCTTGGAGCCGTTGCTTCTGCCCTGGGGCGCCGCTGGCAAGCGTCGCTATCACTGGGATGGCAGCGCGTACGTTTTGGAATAAACCCCGGCGCTCGTCGTGCGACGAAGTGGCGTCCGACAAATTTGTCGCCCGGTGAGGATCGGAGCGCGATCGCTGAGTTTCCACTCGCTACATTGGCTTCAAAAAAGGCCGAAAGGGCCTGAGCTGGCGATGGAACCGACAGCTTTGTCGGACCCGAGGTGACCTTCTGACAATTTTGTCGGAGCTACATTTCCGGCAGGTTTTCGCCTTGGTTTCGCGTAGTTGAATGACGTGCTTTTGGCGGCGATCTGCGTCACTGGCACAGACGTTGCTGAAGAGCTGCTGAGATGGCGCAGCAGCTCATGGACTCGAGACCCTACTTCGGCGGGCGCTACGTAGTCGCGCTGCTCGAAGCGGAGCCGAGTGAACTGAGCGCGGCGCTGGACGCGCACGGCGCCGTTCCAATCGCCGTGCCTACGGTCTCCGAGCGGCTGTACGTGGAGCTCGAAGAGGTTCGCGAGCTGGTCGACGAGCTGGCTGCGGGAAAGTACGAAGTCGCGCTGTTCATGTCCGGCAGCGGCGTGTCGTCGCTGTTCGAGTGCGCGCACGAGGTCGGTCGCCGCGCAGATCTGGTGAGCGCGCTGCGAGCGCTTACCGTTGCCTGCCGCGGTCCGAAAGCGACCGCCGGCCTTCGTCGCTTCGGCTTGTACGGAAAGCCCGAGGCATCCGCGCCGCTCACCAGCAGCAGCCTGATGCGTGCCCTTCAGCAGCTCGACTTGGCTGGCAGAGGTGTCCTGCGCATCAACGGTGAGCCGGATGATCCGTTGGCCAAGAGCCTGCGCGCGCAGGGTGCCAACCTGCGCGACGTATCTCTCGAGCAGCGCCGCTCACCGAGAGATACGGCAGAGCCAGAGGCGTTGCTGCGAATGATCGTGGGAGGCGCGGTACAGGCGCTGGTGGTCAGCTGTGAAATCCAGTTCCTGCATCTGTTTCAAGTCGCGAGACGGATCGAGCTCGCGCGCGAGTTCGTGTACGCGCTGCGCAAGCACGTGACGGTCGGGGCGCTTGGCACCTCCTCCCGCGAAATCCTCGAAGCTCACGGGGTGACACCGCACTCCCTGCCTGCTCAGCCTCAGCCGCTGATCACGGCGCTCATCCATTTTTTGAACACGCGCGCGGCGCAAGGGCGCGGGGCAGCCAGCCCCGGCCCGCTGCCGAGCGGCTCACCGATCACCGCTACAACAACCCCAATCATCGAAAGCTAAGCAATGACTTCCGGAGCCACGAAGGCCACACGCCTCTCGATCTTTTCGTTCTCGACGCCAGCGATGCGCGCTTTCCACATGAGCTGGCTGGCGTTCTTCGTCTGCTTCTTCGCCTGGTTTTCGCTCGCGCCGCTCATGCCGGTGATCAAGACCGAATTCAAGCTGACCAAGGATCAGATCGCGAACATCAACATCGCCGCCGTCGGCATCACTATCTTGGTGCGGCTGGCCATTGGCCCGTTGTGCGACAAATACGGTCCGCGCAAGACGTATACGGCGCTGCTCGCCCTCGGCGCTCTGCCGGTGCTGGGCATCGCGTTCGCCAAATCCTACGCCGTGTTCCTGTTCTTCCGGCTGTTGATCGGCGCGATCGGCGCAAGCTTCGTAATCACGCAGTATCACACGTCCGTCATGTTCGCGCCGAACGTGGTCGGCACCGCCAACGCCGCCAGCGCCGGCTGGGGCAACGCCGGTGGCGGCGTGACGCAGTCGGTCATGCCCTGGGTGCTGGCCGCGCTGCTCAGCCTCGGCATCGAACGAGGCATGGGCTGGCGCATGTCGATGCTCGTGCCCGCAGCGCTGATGCTGATCGTGGCCGTGATGTACTTCAAGTTCACCCAAGACTGCCCGCAGGGGAACTACAAGGAGCTGCGTGCGGCTGGCATCGAGATCGAGAGCGGTAAGAAGGGCGGCTGGCAGGTATTCAAAGCCGCTGCCGCCAACTACCGCGTGTGGATGCTGTTCGTGACTTACGCGGCATGCTTCGGCATCGAGCTCTTCGTGCACAACGTCGCCGCGAGCTACTACGTGGATCGCTACAAGCTCGACCTGCAGTCCGCCGGGCTCGCGGCTGGCTCGTTCGGCCTGCTCGCGCTGTTTGCCCGCGCCCTGGGGGGTATTTTCTCGGATCGCGTCGCTCGGGCACGCGGCCTAGATGCCCGTACTACGCTGCTGTTCGCGCTGATGGTCGGCGAAGGTGCCGGCCTGCTCTGGTTCTCGACCACCAGCACGGCGACGATGGCCATCGTGGCGATGATCCTGTTCGGCTTGTTCACGCACATGGCGTGCGGCGCGACCTACGCGCTCGTGCCCTTCATCGATCGCAAGTCCTTGGGTGGCGTGGCCGGCATCATCGGCGCGGGCGGCAACGTGGGCGCAGTCGCGGCAGGCTTCCTGTTGAAGTCCGTGGGGAGCGTGCAAAGCTGCTTTGCGACTCTCGGTTTTTGCGTGCTCGGTGCGTCGGTCTGCGCAATCGCGGTTCGCTTCAGCGCCAGCCACAAGGCCAAGGAACAGTCGTTGTACGAACAAGCCATCGTCCAACGCACGGCGTCGTCTCCGGGCCCGGACCTGGTCGCGCAAACGAGCTAGTCGCGCAAACGAGCTAGTCGCGCAAAATCCGAGCGAGAGTTCGAATTGGCGAGTTCGAACTCTCTCGCTCGTTATTCGGGGCCGAGTCTACCGGCAGCCGTTTCCCGCTGGCGCTGCGGCAAGACGTGACGCGAGCCACGCCGCTGCTGCATCGACGCGCACGTACAGATCTCGATCCTGACAGGTCGCGGAGCCAGCGCTCAACACGCCGAGCACGAGCGGCGCGCCACTCGCATCGGAAACCAGGAGTGGGCCGCCCGAGTCTCCAGTGCAAGCTCCGCTCATCCCTTGGCCGTCCAGCGTGATTCCGAGCGAGTCAATCGCGCTCACCGGTTCGGACACGAAGCGCAACGCACCGCTCGCCCCCGCCTCGTCTTGGCCGAAGCCAGCCAGGGTCGCGTGTTCGCCGACCCATTGCTCGTCGAGCGGCTGCGAATTGAGTGCGAGCGGTTCGATGGCGACATGTAGAGCGTCGCGCGCGGGCCGCTCTAGCCGCAGCAGCAAGAGATCGAGCTCCGGGTGGGCCACGGTTTCCGATACGTCGATGTCTGCCAACTCGTCGCGACGATCGATGCCAATGCTTACTTTGCTCGCGTAGCTTACGCAGTGGGCGGCGGTCAGCACCCAGGACGGCGCCACCAACACGCCGCTGCAAAAAGGCCGCCCGACCCCCGGTTGCGTGCCAACGCTGACGATGCCGTATCGAGCGGCATCCGAGAGCGAGAGCGTGGGGGTCGCCGTGCCGAAATGGATCGCTTGACCCGTCGAGCAAACGGCGTCACTGCCGCCTTCGCCAGAACAACCCAGAACGACGAGCAGGCCGCTGAGAATCAAGCAGCGGGCCGCGCCGACGAAGCCACTCGTTGCGACGCGGCCCTGCATTTTTTCCGGTTCAGGTCTCAATCGAAGCGTTGGAAAACGCCGCCGAATTGGAAACGATCTCCAGAGGCATCGAGCACGTCGTAGCGCGTCTTGAAGTCACAGCAATGGGTGCAGAACGGGAAGCATCCGCACGACAGATCGCAGTACTTCCACCACTGGCGCCAGGTGCCTTGGGGCACGGCCCAGGTTCCACCGCCGCCGCTGCCAGATACTTTCATGGTGATGTTGCCGATGTCAGCACAGGAGGTGGCCCAGGTTTCGTCCGTCCAAGAACCCGAGTCGGCATAAGCGCCGTTCCACCAATCGAGGTTACACCAGGTAAAGTAGCCAGAATTCGGGCAGAAGGCGCGAGAACCATTCGAAGCGCTTTGAAACCAATTCCAATCGCAATAGCCGCCTGCCTTCTTGATGAACTCACCAGGCGCGGGTTGCGCGCTCCCGCCGTTGCTGGCTGGTACCGCTTCCGGGTCGGACATGATCTTCGGCGGCAGGGCGATTGCGGCTGGGCTCCGTAAGGAGGTTGCCAGCGCCTCCTTCTGAATGACGAGCGGAGCCGCGCGCTTCTGGAGCACGGTGCACTTGGCCTCGAGCTGAGCCGCTGGATCGGCACAGGCAACCCGCCGCTGATCGGCCGCCAAGAGTACGTCCGGCACCGGAGTATCGGGCAGCAAGGTCTTGAACGATGCGATCGCCGACGGCTGCTTGTTGGCTTCATCGCTCCCGAACGGGAAGACAGGCAGCTCCGGCACCTCGGCGGCTTCCGAGACCAAGAGCTTACCCGGACTCGGTTCGTAGAACTCGACGACGTGTTGTCGCCCGAGGTACACACGTACGAGCAGATTGGATTCGAGATCCGTCGTTACATTTTGCGTTACGAACTCCGGCTCGGTCACCGCCGTTTCAGGCGACGACTTGTCCGAAGTTGGAGCCGATGCACAAGCGCTGAACCACACGAGAGCCGCAAGCCCGACCGCAAGCGGCGCTGCCATGAAATCAAATCTCGACATTGCTTGGTCCCTTTCACGCAAATTTCGGAACGTTTTGGTTCCGGTTCGAGAGCGTTCGCCGTGACCGGTGTCCCCACCCGTCGACTCCCTTGTCTCACTGTCGCTTTCGAGCGTCAAGTCGAGTTAGTGAGTGACAGGGTGTTTGATCCGCAGTTCGCTGCTCGCGTGAGTGCCAGTGTGAGAGCTGTAGTAGTTCGCCGAAAAAATACCTAAAGCTCGTCTGGCAAAGCGAACTCTCACGCGCCAGCCCTATTTTAAAGTCACGAAATCACGAGGTTGCGGCGTTTTCCTCGGCGCTAATCGAGGGATACGCGCAGCGGAACACGCGCATACGAGTGCATGGCGAATCTCGCCATGCACTCCACTCGCTGCGTGCCATCGAACTCGGAACTGAGTGTATTCGACTACTTGTCTTTCAGCTGCCAGCCGCACGTCTCGTTGAAATCAGTCAGACTCTCGGGACAGCTGTCTCGCGGTTCGAGCTCTGCGGTCGGCTCTCCCTGGATCAGGCAGTAGCAAAGGCGATCGACGCAAGAGACCGAGTAGAGCTTGCCGTCGGAGCACGCCTGCCAAATCACCAGGCACGAACCATTGGAGCCTTGATTCACGAGCACGTCGGAGCACGCTGCCTGTGCTTGCGTGTCGTCGGGCGCTGGGCCGTAGCAACGCCAGAGCAAGTCCTTTTCGCAGACGCAGTATTTTGCCTTCTCATCCGCGCGCGGCTCGCGCCGCTCGCCCTCGTTCGCACAGACTTGTTCGGACGGCGGGGGCTTACTTGCTCCTGCCGCACCGGCCGCCTGTGCGTTGCCCGACCCCGAGCCCGTCCCT
>Ga0247760_1000272_pt1 | contig 58118 bp, 103 predicted proteins | sample UWRJL171409R4_FD_179936 | JGI IMG/M metagenome (GOLD analysis project Ga0247760, IMG submission 179936) | Plant litter microbial communities from Arlington Agricultural Research Station in Wisconsin, United States - UWRJ-L171-409R-4 | ecosystem: Environmental > Terrestrial > Plant litter >...
TTTGCTGACTATCCTGCTCATCGGCTCTCCTCCCGGTCGTCGATCAGGTCCGCGACGGTGCATACAGGAACCCCTTCGAGTGAAAAAACACAGCATGTGGGCCTATCTGCTTGGGAGAAGTACGCTTTGCCTGCTGCCGTAGCCTTTCTCGTTGCACCATGCTGAGATAGGTGGGCGTAAGCATCGAAGAACACCTCACTCCGCTTCGGAAACTGCTGCTCTGCCATCACGCCGCCACCAGCCTCTCTGCCGCCTCTACGCCGGCCACTATCCCCATGCGGAACATCTGAGACCGAAGCGCCGCCATCTCCTGCAGGTACTTCCAGTCCAGGTCATTCAACTCTTGGGCCTCGATCCGCAGGCACTCCGCGTCTTGGCAGGTGAGGCCACCGCGCCGGATCTGCGCCACGATGCGCCCCTGCTCCTCCACCGCCCGACGCCGCACCGCAAGGGTCTCCTCCAGTTGCAGAAGGCACAAACCCCGCAGTTCCGTCAGGTGGCAGCAGTAGCGCCAGTTGCGGAAGCCCGTACACTCACAGGTGTTACGGAGGCAGTTGACGTAGTAGGAACCACCCTCGCCCCGGTAGACCCGGAAGCCCTCGGCCTCTGCTCCGATGCGGTAGCCCGCCGCCCACAAGTCTTCTGCTGTTCTGGTTTTGGTTGCCTTTTTGGTTGGCACGTTCGCCCGAACTTCTTTCGTCAAGTCTCCCCAGGTCAAGCGGCTTCCATCAACATTCAGAACAGGCTCACCGCTTTCGGTCTGGTAAATCGTGCTGTCGCTATAGGTGCCATGAGCAAAGTAAGCAAGACCGGATTCCTGTGCGTCCCACCGCGCATTGCGGTAAGGGGCTGTCTCGGTTTGAACATCGCTCCGTTTGATCTGCTGCTCTGTTTTGGTTGCCATCTGCGAATTCCCCGCTTGTTCGTAAGTGATACTGTATTGTATCAAATTTGATACATAGTTGTCAAGTATTTGACACGCATAAGGGAAATTAATTTTGCGGGTTGTTGTCTTTAGCGATGGCGACACCGTATTTCCGGCGGCCTTCTTCGTTGAGAGCTTCTGCGAGGGACTTGCCAAAATAGGCGGCAATCGAGGCAATCACGTCCAGGCTGACGGGCGTGTCATCTTCTTCTGTGCGAGAAATCGTGGGGCGAGAACGGGAGACATGGTGGGCGAGTTCTGTTTGCGAAAGACCAGCACCCTCACGCCAAGACTTTATTATCTCAGGATTATGGTGTATCGTAGGCATGATATTATTGTATCATATTTGTACAAGAGTGTCAACCCTTGTACACCTTTCGCTGGATTTACTAGAAAGTGTGAATTGTTTCACAGGTTATCCTCCTCTGCTTACTTGCATGTCATGTATCAAATATGATACAATTCACGTGTGATTAGGGATGTGCCCTTGTTCACCGACTGATCGCGGTAGGCCTTGCTGTCGTGACCGCTTATTATGGGGAGAAACGTACTATGTCTACCAACCGGGTTACACCAGCCAACGAGGGTAAAGAGTTCGCACGCTGGTTTACTTCCCTGCGCGAAGATATTGGCTCTCAGGATGAGGCCGCAGAGAAAATAGGCGTATCGCGTATAACTCTGGCGCGGTGGGAAGGCGGTAAATACCTCCCTTCCGCAAAGCATATTCCGCTTATAGCAAAGGTATTTGCAGTTTCGGATGAGGAGGTGGCACGACGCGCTGGGGTTATTTTGGAGTCCAAAGTATCCGAAAGGTCTCTGTCGTTGGCACGTCTCATAGAGAGCAGGCTGCCGGATCTTCCGGAAGATCGGTGGCAGGCTGCCATGAGAGGAATCGATTCCTTTCTGATGGCTCTCAGTCCGCCACAGCCCTGAAAACCACCGGATAACCCGGACGAACCGTAATAGCCCAACGGATCGGCCAAGGAGCATAACCAGGGCCATGATTGCCCGCGCCGCAGTGTCGGCGCGCCTGTAAGAAGCGTAAAACGCATTTCCCGATTCGCTATCCTCGTTAGATGGGATTCCCCAGCCATGAAGCAATACACCCTCAAGGAAATCTCCGAACGCACCGGCATCTCGACATCTACCCTCCGTGACTATCTGGACACCGACGAAAAGAAACGGTTTTGGGGTGTACACGGGAATCCTCCTCTATACCCTGAAAGTGCTTTGGCCTTGTTTGACAGCCTCAAAGAGCTACGCGAACAGAAGATCATCAAGCCTCAAAACTTCCTCGAACTCAGGCACTTGATAACCGAGCACTCAGGTGAAATCGGAAAACGCGATTCGCGCTCCGGTGCGCTGGTGGTGCCCGATTCGGAAAACGCGATTCTCGACATGACGGCAGAACGCCTTGCGGATGTGATCGCCAATGCCGTGCGGTACGCCGTATCGGAGGCACTCCAGGCCGACCGCCTACAACACGCTCCCGCGCCGCCTGATGAGATCCTGACGGCACAAGAGGTCGCGGACATCGTGAAGTGCCACCCCGGCAATATCCGGCGCTCTACGGGCCTCCTGCCGGTCAAGAGAGGTCGATACCGCGCCTCCGACGTTTACCGCTACATTCAGGCTCTGGAGCCCCAGCAGCCCCGCGTTCGCCGCCGTCCGGCCCCCGCGCTCCCACCCGCTCCAGAGCCCCCGTTACCTGCCCGTAACCAGCCGGAATCTTGACGTAACGGGAGGTATTACGCCCTACGTCCCCCCTATATCTAAAGTTAGCGAAAATACATTATTAATGTGTGATATATGTCACACAGTAGTATATATCTGTGCAGGTAAAAAGCTGGTCTGGTTGGGCTGTTTTCTGCTGCGGTTGTCCGCTTGTGGGGAGCGAAATGGGGTCAAAATAGTTCGGTCGTGAGGGGCAAAAAGGACGGCAAACCACCGTCCTTTTTGCTTGCCTGAAGCAGGCGGACTATTTTCAAAAATAATTTCATGGATTGCCAATTAACCCTTGACAACCTTATTGCATGGTGGTACAATAAGGTATCACAAATACGGAGGCATTGACCAATGACTACTCTTCACCCGTTTGCAATCAACACCCGCGTTGTCCGCACTACTTCCGGCGATTCCTGCGGATACATCGGCATCGTCATCGACCAGGACGGTGACAGGGTTCGCGTCCAGTGGGACGCTACACACTGCCACCCGAAGGGCGTCAAGACCTGGGTGAAGTTCACGGAGGTTGACTTCGAGACAGAGGTCCTGGTCGCGGACTGTAACACCCGCAGGGCTGAGTTTCTCCAGAGGCGGGCAGCGAAGTGGTCGAAGCCTCGTTTCAGTTATCGCTGAGGTACCGCAGGCCAGCCGGGGGCCAACGCCCGGCAGAGAGGATAAAACTATGTTCGAGGTTTATGAAGTGATCTGGCTTGCAACCGGTGGCGCAAAGTATCGGCATGTGGCGTTCCGTGACAGCATCGAAGAGGCGTGGAGTTTTGCCGACGATCTGAACAACCAACACCACAATAGCCAGTTTGAGGCGAGGCCAAAGCCATGAGCGGCACGCAGGGAGCCCGCACGCTAACTTGTCCAGTGTGCGGGCTCCGGTATCGACGAACAAACTGGATGAACCGAACAGGAAACAGGGCTGTCAAAACACCGGGAGGGCGATGGCTTGACGACTCACATCAGATAGCGTGCTATTATGGCCGCAAGACACAGACTACAGAGGAGCAGGAGGAACCGATTGCCAAGACGACCCATCCCCCCAGAGGAGCGGAAGCGCGCTCCCGGCGGAGGACGAAAGAAGACCCTGCCCGACACGACCGACCTCCATGTAAATATGCCGACTGCCGACGTAGAGGAGATGGATCGGCTGCGGGGCGACCTCACCCGTAGCGAGTTTATCCGGGCGGCGGTGCGGGAGAAGTTGGGGCGTGAGCAACAGGCGGAGGAGTAAGAGGCTGTGACGGCGTTGGGCTTTGGAGAGGCTATCAGTTCTCTCCAGGCACAGCACCAAGACGCGCGCTACTAATAGAACGGAGGATGAATGACTGTGTTAAAGATAATCACTCCCGGCACAGACAGCCGGTATACCCTCACCAAGAGCGGGAAGTTTCTACGCTGCCGGTTGTGCGGGCGGCTGTTTTCTAACGAAACATTCAGCCCCAAGCACCTGCACTATACGATATACTGCTCTGTAACGGGCATAGGGAGTGGGAAGCCTATTGAGGCTATGCGCTCCGTTGGTGGGGCGAAGGAGAAGAGATTATGACGATTGAACAACAGCAGCAGGAACGAGCAGAGCAGAAGGCAGCGGCGATCCAGGGGTTGCGACTTTTGTTGGCCGCACTGGAGACAGATGAGAAGAGTTACGCTGTGATGACCTGCCATGGAGCCGAAAAGGACGATTACGGCATAGAGTGGGCAAAGTGGGAACTTGGCGTCGTGTGGGGCAGCGCTGCGGCTCTGTATAAGGCAGAAGACGACGACCAGCCCGGCCACGACAAGGGCGGCAGCGGCGCATGGGGCGACCCGTTCAACCAGCGATAGGAGGGGCAATGACCAACGCATCGATCCCGTGGGCGAAAGTCCTCAATCCGACGCAAGTTCTGGCGATCACCACAGCCTACGAATCGGGATACGGGCACGGCCACCAGCGCCGGCATTTAGGCAACCCCTACGAGGAGGGAACGCCAGAGCATGAGGCGTACCGGATCGGCGTCAAGGAGGGGGAGGAGCATAGCCCCATACGGCCAACAGAGGAGGCGGGGAGTGAGTAGCGAGACGAAACGGCGTGTGGCCGTTGCTGATCCGACCATGCGGCATACGTTCAAGTCGATTTTTGCGCCGAAACATCTGATGGGCAGACTCTGGGAATGGACGCTACCTTGCGGATGTACCGCTTATAGGCGGGTACGGTACACGAAATCCCCAGGGGGCACGGCAGGAAATGCCTCCTCTTTTCGCCGTGCAAAATCCGACGCCCTGCCTGCTCCTCGGTATATCTGGCACGCCTGCAACAGCATTAAGGAGGATGGGCCTTGAGCGCCGCCCCACCGAGGCTTGACTTCCTGGCCGACTGTGCGGTAGAATGGTGGCGTCAAAGTCCCTTGTGCGAAATCCATCACGGCAGAACAAAATTTCAGATTGTGGCCTGAGTCTCGCAAGGATTCCGGCTACCAACACGACGCATCCTGATGGATTGGGGACTTTGACGATTTCCTAATTGCTGACGGGATGCGTCGTGTTTTATTTTGTCAGGAGGAGTTCGCGAAATGGCAAGTGATCTTATCTTAATCGAATCGCATGAAACGAACGGCGTAGAGTGGGGCATAAGCACGGATGGCCCTAACCCCACCCCGGAAAACTACATCAAATGCCGCAATGAGGGACACGCCCGGTACATTGTGGCGCAGTACAATGCGGGGCTTATGACGCCCTTCCTGATTGCCGCCGGTGCCACGCAGGGAACGTTCGGGGACGGCATAGCCGAAGCGAGATGGATCAAAGCGAACGGTTACTCTGTCTGACGCTCCGTGCGTCGTGTTTTTGTCAGGAGGTGAAATGATAATTTCAGACGAAGAGGCGCAGAGGATCAGAGAACACTGCCGTATGAAGGTCGGCCTCTCACTGGTGGAAATCAGACATAAGTCAACCGATCTGTGGTTTATGTCTCAGACCGATGTGTTAGAATTTTCCAGAGATCACCTCGCCTGCATGCAGGAATTTGTGCAGGGCATGCAGGCGGAACTCGACTCAATTCAGCGATCCATGAACGATGCAGCCGCGCTCAAAAAGCAGTGTAAAAAGGCTTTCGGCCCGGACGCTTGACACTTGCGGATGGGTGCGTCGTGCTTTTGTTTGGGAGGAGGTTGGGAGATGGGCTACTGTGTCACGATACCAGAAGAGAGCGTCGTCGGTTTTGAAGTCCGGGCGGAGTCCGTCAGGATCTCGCGAATGTGGCTTCGAGATGAGCAAGGCGAAGAGGCCAGGGAGGCTGATCCGATCATCTTTACTTCTAAAGGGTCGGCAAACTCCGTAGAGATTGAAAAGGAGTTTCTTGCGCGTGTGCTGGCGTTCTTCGACAATCCAGAGAATCGGCGGCTCTGCGATTTGGAAGTGCCCGCGCCGTTGCCGACAGGAGAATAGATTCACTGCTCTTGACTCTGCCCGTCAAATCTGGTAGAGTCGCAACCAGACAACCACAAATGGCGAACGCGCCAGGGAATTACCAGTTCCCGGCGCGCTCTATTCCACCACCTTTGGACAAGAAAGGCGGCAAGATTGAATACATCTTACCACAGCAATACTGTTACGTCAACAGTAGACGTTTCCCTAGTTTGTCGGCCCCTGCGCCGCACCCTCTCGTTTATCGCCTCCCTGACGCGCCGTCGCGGCTACTGCTATGCCGGATGGGACTTTCTCGCGTCGAAGCTCGAATGCTCCACCAAGACCGTACGCCGTCATGTGGCGCGCCTGATCGCCTCCGGTATCCTGCGTGTCGAGCAGATCCGCAACCTGCAGCCCCGGTTTTTTATTTGCCCTGAAAGTGTCTGGAATGTGGGCACTGTTTGTCCCGATTCTGTCCCTGCTCTTCCTATAGAGGGAGAAGTGAAGCAGAAAAGCAACAAACAGCCAGGGCGCAAGCGCACCCCTGCGCCGATCACCGCCCAGGCCGAAGCATCTCCTGTTGTTTGTTCTTCGGCAAAGCCTCTTGAGACGGAGAAACCCCAAGCGGTTGAGACGGTCTCTGTCGTTGAGACGGAAACCCAAATTGGCATCACGCACCTATCTGCCATTTCTGCCCAAGAGGAGACTGCCGAGGACGTGGCGGCACTCCTGCGGGCATCGTTGGACGCCGCAGGAGAGGAGATGCAGGCTTTGGAGAGTGGTGAGAGCCTGGAAGAGAGTGCGGCCGTTTACTGCAATAAAGAGAATTCAGAGGCAATTATAACGGCCGCAACTCACAATATAGCCCCGGCCGCTGTCGAAAACATGACGGCCGCTGTACCGGCGCTGCAAGTACGGCCGTATTCTGACACTCCTCCAAAGCCCCAACCCCAGCCGCTCACGCCGGAACAGACCGCCATCATGCAGGCGCTGGTGCAGGCCGGGGTAGCGCCAGGACAGGCCCGCCAGATGGTTCAGCGTGACGCCACGAAGGCGCAGGAGGTGATGAAAGCCTATCGGGCCGAGGTACAGCGGGGGCGGGAGATCGAGAGCGCTGGTGGCTGGATCTGGAGCCTATGGAACCGGGAGGGGTTTCGGTACGTGGAGCGGGGGCAGAAGGCCGCGCCGTCCCACCTCGCGAAAGACCAGGGGTTGCGGATCGTGCCGACGGGCACGGGAGACCGCGGGGCAGCGCCGCCCGCCAGCGGGGCAGAGGTCTTGGCGGCCCTGCGGCGACGGGGCTTTGGCACGAGCGCCAGGGCGTGAAAAAAGATTGAAAATAAGTGCCGTGCGCTATTGACAATAGCTATCCGGTTTGGTATAATAGATATATCAAACAACGGAGGCATTGACCAATGAGACAAGAGAGATGGTTCAGTAATTCGGTGTATAAAGCTACCGAACTCTGCGCGTTATACGGAGTGACAAATGCGCTTGAAGAAGCCATAGCAAAAAAGGCACTTGGCGCCTGCTGTTTTTGGCAGAAAGTCATTGATACACTGGAGACTATCCGCGACGGTGCAATCGAGATTCTGGATGCCGATGGGCACGAGGCACAGATATATGCAAGTTCCCTAAAAACTCGCCTTATAGACTACCGGGGCGCCCTCATGATATACACAGTCACACAGGCAGAGTTCTGGAAATACTTCCAAAAACATATTGAGCAGTTCATGGCTTCAGCACATACCGAAGTGTCCGGGGAAATCAATAAGTAGATTAACAGCGGTTGCCAGATCCGCAAAAACTGGCATTCCTTCTATAGAAAGGCAAACCTCTTGACGGACGACACCCGACCCGACCGATTCACCGAGCACCAGCGCAAAGCCGGGAGCGCCAAGACAACACGCAAGGCGGCCTCTTCCCGGCAGAACCTGCCCAACGGAGGCGGCAGGCCCACCGGGGCACTGAACAAGAGCGTCAAGCCCTGCCTGGGGCCGGATCACTGTCCTGGCGGCGTACACCGGCAGCCTTGCCCGGTCTACCGCCGGGAAGCAGCGGCCCGCAGTCGGGAGGCGAAGCGCAAGGCAGCAGAGCAGCAGTGAGGCAGCACGGGACATCCTGGCTGCCGCGCGTCGGGCCGTGGGGAGTTGCGCACCGGTGTAGAGAGGGGGAAAATAGTTTGCAAATTGGTATGATACGATCTTGACATAACCTAACAAGTAGTGTATACTATGTATATCACAAACGCAGTTACGAACTGCACAGGAGATAGGCAAATGACGACCACAATGACCGAGCAGGAATTTGAGACGAAGCGCAAAGCAATCTGCAAAGAGTACGACGATCTGTTTGAGGCGACCAAGAAAGCTACATGGGACGCGAACTGGCCTGCTGGATGGCAAGAGACCGAGGACGCAATACTTGTACCCGCACAGGAAAAGCGCAAGGCGGCGCTTCGTGCGCTGGAAGAAGAATTTTACGGAACTGAGGACATCGTCGGTCTATTGTTCCCGGTAACTGAATAGGCCGCCTAACCCTCGTCCCATTGCCCCACCGGAGGCTTCGTATCCGGTACAGGAGAATCCTTTGAAGCCATTCGACGAGATCACCAAAGCCATACTGCTTGATGACAACGACGAACCCATTTCGGCAGAGGAGAACAACCAGCAGGCTGTGAACGAACTAATGCGGGACACAGTTACCGAGTGGGAATACCGTATTGCTCGCCTTAAGGATGATCTGACGGAGGAGTGGCAGCCAGGACAACGAGAGCGCATAGAGGCCCTGCACGAAGCCTACAGGCTTGCGTGGGAGCATCTGAGGCAAAGCGGGGCAGCAGACCAATAATCATTTAATCGAAAGGAGCCGGGACAGATCGCTGCCCCGGCATTAAACATGATGGAGCAAACAGAAGAGACACCAGAACAGAAGCGGCAGCGGATCAGCGCCGCCAGGGCAGCCGCAGGTAGTGTACGTAGCGAGCGCAAGGCTGCTGCGGTACGCCAAAACGGACAAAAAGGCGGCAGGCCAGTCGGCACGCAAAAGCCGTTGGAGGAGATCGCCTGCACGTGCAAGCAAGACCCGCACCATTGGTCATGCCGCCGGGAGCAGACCAGGGCGAAGAGGCAGAGCAGAGCGCGCCTGAAAAAAAGTTCGGCGGAAATCTGAAAATAGTCTAACGATCCCCCACCGCAAGGCCCCTTTCGTTTTGTTTCGGGAGGGGCCGGAAGCGTAGACGCCTGATGCAGATTCCTTTCGTTTTGCCCCGAATGCTCCCCAAAGCGATAACCGCACAACAACCGTCGTGTAAGTGCCCGTAAAATGGCGTTTTTGGCTCTGTTTCGCCAACATATGACCAGTTATCGGACGTTTGGCAATCAGGAGGCGGAACCTGCCTCCTGATTGGACAGAACCTCACCGTTTGCCGTCTGCGCGTCGTTGGCGCTGGTAGAGCGTGCGAGAGATCCGACAAGAAGCCTTGTGAGGCGGCACTCCGTTCCCACAGGTGCAGGGGATCTCTTCGACCGGCTTGACGCCACCAGTACCCTTCCATCCACCGAGCTTGCCATTTTCCCGCGATGCCGCCGCCTTCTTGTCTGTTTTTATGCTGCCCAGAGCGGCCCCTAATTCCTTCGGTGTCAAATGCTCCTCCTGCTTGTTCTTCAAATGATTGTACTGCCTAACGATAGGGCACGTCAACAGTAGACACGGCCTAACGATAGGGGGTATAATATGGTAACACATTGATAAGGAGCCGCCGGTGGAAGATCAACCTATTAAGCCTTACCAGAAATCATTCCCATGTCATAAAAATCGCTATGGTGCTATATGCCCATCCTGTTCCTATTCGATGTACCTGCCGAAATTTTATCAAGGTGGATATATTTGTGGTAGTTGCTACAGCACGATAAAGAAGACAGAGAGGCAGCAAAAACACCAGGAGCGCAAACAAGAGCGTGAGGCTGAGCGCCGTCGTATTGAGGCAAGTCGGCAATCTGCATTACAACGCAAGATGGAGAAGGAACAGGAATCTGCTCGTTATCGGGAGGAGAGGGAAAACAGGCGGGAAGCAAATCGAATAGCACGACAGAGGTATAGAGAAATGTCTGCCACTGAGAGGCTGCGCGTAAGCGAGATTACCGCCGCTAAAAAGTTAGAAGAATTGCAATCAAAGCCAATCAACCAGCCAAAGCCCGAACCCACTTTGCTTGAAACATGGGCGCGTAAATGGGCTGTCCAAAGCAAGATAAAACGGCGGAATGAAAAGACTCCTATTCCATCAGGCTCGAAGCCGATAACCCCGGAATACCTGATGGAACTATGGGAGAAGCAAAAAGGTACATGTGCCCTTTCGGGTCGTCCTATGTCTCTTGTGAGGCCAGAAGGTGAAGGGACTTTTCAATCTTCTTTGGTCTCCGTAGACAGAATAGATAGCATGGTGGGCTACTGCCAAGAGAATATTCAACTGGTATGTTTAGCCGCCAACGTAATGAAAGCCAATACAGGCCTAACCGACTTCAAAGAGTGGTGCCGAAGCATAGCAAAGAGCGGGGAATAAATTTTGCCCGGTGGCCGGAAGGCTGAAAAATGTTGGAGGTAAAGTAAATATTTTACGTTGCGATGTGGTATACTATAGAGGAGAGAACAAAAACAGGAGGGGCAAAAATGGAACAGTTAAGCGAGTTGCCGAAAGGCGTTTGGGGCTGTGCTATGTGCGATATGGTATGCGCCGGGGAACTTGCGGTGGAAGCGTTCGGGGAAGTCGCGCGCGCAAAGGATTCAGGACTACCGCTGTTTACTTATATGTACCGGCGATTCGGGCCACCGTGGAGCGGTTCAGACGATCATAAAGAGGTTGCGTCTTACAAACTCACTACCTCCGACCCTCGCATATTTCTGGATGTTTCCATTAAGGGCTATGCGTTGGATTTCTGTTTCCGCTTCCTTATTACGAAGGAACTCCAAGACGAGTATTCTGCCTACATGGATCACAGGATATCCCAGGTCGGCCACAGGGAAGGCAGAGAGCCTAGAGCATGGCGCGAAGGCTCCCCGATTCGACAGCACGTCAACGAAGTGCTCATAGAGGCTATGAAAGAGCTTCTAAGGCCCGTGTGGGTTCGTGACATCCCTATGAACATCTTAGGACTTGTGGAAGAGGAGGACGCAGAGGACTCCGTCGAACCGTCCATCTATGCAGGCTACGGAGTACCCAAAGAGGCTATGGACGCACGCATTAAGGAGTTTGCCTGATGTCTCCCAGTAAGGCGCAGGTAGGGCCGGAAATCAAATGCCGGTGCTGTGGCGGCACCGGCAAGATTCGCCTCCCTGTTGGGCAGTGGCGGGTCTACTCACTGGTACAGCAGGGCTACCAGACCGCAAGCGAGATTTTCCAGCAGATCGAAGGACAGGAAGACATAGAGCAGAAGGCCGTCAGCATGAGGCTCAAGGCTCTGTTCGATGCAGGCCTGCTGATCCGCCACGACCAAAAGCGGGGCCGCCAATGGGTCTACGGGCTGGCGGCGAAGGAGGGGGAGTAAGATGACAACCAGGACAGATTTACCGCGGTTCGAGTGCTCGTTGGTGGGGCAGGACGACACGCTGTGCCCAATCTTTGCAGTAGATGAGCAACAGGCGGCAGAGGATTTTGTTTGCAATTGGGAGTGGCGCGCGTGCGAATTCACTGTTGCGTCAGGACAGAGGACCGTTCGGGTGCGGGTGAATGGCCGTGTGTTCGAGGTTAGCGGGGAAGCGGTTCCGAGTTACCGGGCGCGGCCTCTGTCGGCGCAAGAGCAGGAGGCTTAGAGATGGCAAGCGAAACCGAGTGTCAGTGGCTGGAGCGCCGCGCAGCTGAGATTGAGGCCGAGGCCGCGTGGGTGGCCCGGATGCAGGAGCAGGAATTCCTGGCGGGGCTGTGGTCGGAGGTGTTTCCAGAGGCGGAGGAGGGGTAGGATGAGTATTGAGACGACAGAGCGCAAACCCCGGTTGCAGTGGGGTGATGGGCAGTATTCAGTCTACCAAGCCTCTGAGGTGCCTGCATACGAAATGACGGTCTTCTACCGGGCAGGCGAATGGCGGTTGGAGATCAGAGGAGCCGACAAGGGCAACTATCCTGATCGCACGTCGGCCCAGATCGCGGCAGAGTCCTGGCTGCGGGAGGAGATCCGGCGCGTGGGGGCGCTTTTGGGCGAAGGAGAGGAGGGTGAGAAGCCTCAGGCGTTCAAGGATGCTTTTAAGTTCAACATCCTTGTCAGAGGTGAGGCGCAGGCCTGCTTCCGTGCCTACAATGCCGAGGAGGATGAAGACGGGCAGAAAGTTTCCGGCGAAGAACTTCACGGCATCAGTGCAGATGATCCTGACGACGAATTCAGCCAGTATTTCGATTGTGCGATGGAAGGGCTAGGTGTCTACCAAGGCTGGATGCGCTTCGAGTTTGCAGGCGAAAAACTCTGGACTATCACAGAATATCAGGCGATGTCGGCACTCTCGGAGGAGGAATTGAAGGCTCTTGCACTCTTTACGCAGGGACAATGGTCGGACGGTATCGGCGAGGGATTCGAGCAAAAGCGATGCCTCAACTTCAGCGGCGGCAGCTTCTCTGTTTCCCCTTATGCGGACAGGCAGAACCTTACCATTAGTCAGTGCGGAGTAACATGGGAGATCACGCCATGAGCAACGAGACGACGGCCCCCACGCGGCCCACCGACCAGGAGATCAACGCCCTCTGCGCCACGCTGTGCGGCTACCAAGTATTTGCTGACGACGCGCCCATTATGTTACAGGCGATGTCCTGCATACGGCAGAGCGAATGCCCTGACTTCTGCGGCAGTCGGCAACCATCGGCTGAGTGGCTTCTGCCGATGGTTGCCGAAGACGACAGGGCAGAATTTGTGCGGTATTTGTGGCGATCAGTGGACGTGCGGGACGTGTGGGCCTGCATGACATCCACGCCGCGCCAGCAAGTAGAGGCAGTGCTGCGGACATTGGGCAAGTGGCCTGCGGAGTGGGAGGAGAGCAGATGAGTGAGGAGAGAGCGCCGTACGGGGAGCAGGAGGCACGCAAGCATCAGGTCTTTATGATTTCAGGTGATGCATATTACGGGCGGGAGATTGAGTGTGCCTGCGGTCAAGATTTCAACGATGAAGGCAGATTCAACACCCACCAGCAAGAAGAGATAGACGCCTTGATTCAGCAAGCCGAGCAGCGCGGGCGGGAGGCACTGCTTTCAGAGATGGTTGAGGCGCATTTGCAGAAGTCCGTCGATGTACCAGACGATGAAAGGGATTGGGTACAGCAGGTTATGCGCCTGCTGTACGTCAACTTTGACGGTTTTATTACTGCTGCCGTCAAAGGGCAAAAGGCGTCTTTTGAGCGCGGACGGGAGGCGGGGTTGCGGGAGGCGCTGGAGTCTGTACGGCAGTTAGGGATTGAGATGGAGGATCTCAGGAAGGTTTCCCCTTTCACCTCCGACGCATGGTATGAGTATAACGCCAAGGTGAACACTGCTAAGGGAGCATATCAGCGCATCACCGCCCTGCTGCCCGCCACACTGCCCGGTGCGGAGACGGAGGAGAGACGAAGTCTACGAAAAAATAGAGCAACTGAAGAAACTCATTGAAAGCCTGAGCGGGAAGCCTTGGGCCGAAATCGAATTCCTGTACGTGAATCACTACATGGACGATCCGCGCTGGTCTTCGACGAGCATTTACCCGCCCGGCAAGATCCACACGGGTACGACGATCACGATAGAATGCACGACCACCTACGCGGAAGGCGAGTTGCCTCCAATGCGAGATGACACTGCCCCTCACGGCACCGCAGGCAGCTCGTAGCAGTCCGTGATGATGTTGCGACGGTTCTGCCAGGGCTGAGAGTTGACGCCCTTGCCTGAGCTGCACTCGTAGGTGCGGCCCATGTAGACCAGGACCACATGCCCGATGCCGCCCTGTGGCCGCTTGAAGCCGATAAAGAGCCGGTGTGGATCGTGGGCGGCAAATTCCACATCGGAGAACTTCGCGAGTTTATGGAAGCCCTGCTGCGCGCACCATTCGTTCTGGGTGGCGCTCCCGTCCGGCAGGCGCAACCCGGCCCGATCGAGGCACCACCGGACCCAGCCAGAACAGTCTGCTGTCGTGAAAGTGCTGCTGTCCGCGCCGAGGGTGGGCTTGGAACCGTAGAGGTACCGCACCCGCCCGGCGGTGTGGTCGTAGCACGTTTTGAACATCGAGATAGACGCTTTAGACATCCGAGGAGGCTCCTTATGCTTATACCAATTCCCCCAAAGGAAGAATGGCCGGAACATATTCGAGAGATCAATGAGCGGTGGGATCGTTGGATCGCCGCCGCCGATGCCCGCAAGGCGAGAGAGGCAGAAGAGGCAGCAAAAGCAGAAAGCGCTCCTACCCCTGCTCCGTCGGCGGATCGGGAATAGCCTGCTGTGCCGCCCTGCGCCGCGTGTCCTGCCGCTGCTGGTTCATCGTGTCGAGGTCAGGCGCAATGCGGCTCTGGAGGGCCTTGAGGCCAACGGACACGCCGGTAATCAGGGCGGCGTTCCGGCTGTGGGACTCGCTGTAGGCGGCAAACCCACCCAGAAGGCCGGAGATCAGGACATCCAGCGCGATGCGGAAGACGGCCTGCCGGCTGATGGGCGGGTCGGGTAGGCGTGAGTTCAAGGGGCGAGGCTCCTAGAGAGGGTTGATATGATGTGTCAGACGATAGAACAGGCGACGCGCCGTCTTGCAGAGTGCGAAGAGTTGGAGCGCATTGCGGCACTGAACTTTGCAGAGACGCAACGCAGAACACAACAAGCGAGAGAGAATCTGCGCTTATTGCAGGCGAAGCATAAACTCGAACAGGCCAAGTCTGCCGGGCAGAGCGATCTACCTATTTGCCGTCAGTGCTTTCAGCATGCACTTATCAGCATCATAGTAGTCGAAATGGATAGACAAGGGCGCATTGACCAAATGACCAAAGAACAGATGCTCAACGGTGAATGGTACTGCGCCGCTTGCAGATGGCGCGGACGGCCTCACCCGCGCTTGACCGAAGAGGCAGAGACACTTACGGCCCCACCGGAGGCGTCAGACTCGCCGCGCTGATAATGATCGGCTCTGCGATGGCGCAGTTGACCTCCCGCGCTCCGGTGGCGGTTCCGGTCGGCTGAGACAGCAGGGCAGAGTTCAGGGCAGTATTGAGCGTGGAGAGCGCCGCCGCGAGGGTCGCGTTCGTGGCCGCCTCTGACTGCACGGCTGTGTTCGACAGCACCGCATCCAGCGCCAGACACATAGGCCGGAACTGTGCCGAGCCGCTTGGGCTGTCGTTCAGAATGTCGATTATGTTCGTGGGGGCGGTGTCGCGGCGGGAACGTTTCGACGCCGCAGCGGGGCGCAGGAGGGCAAGGAAGCCCACCAGGGAAGCGAACAGGGCAGAACGGCGTGTAAGGGTGTTGCGTGACAATGCGTGTTTCTCCTATCGAAAGGGGTTGTGATGAACTGGAAAAGGTTTAGCGACGAGATGCCGCCGCCGTGCGAAGTAAACGAAGTGCAGTGGCTGGTGACATACTCCGAAGAGTCGGGCTATCGGCTGTCGAAGCGCAAGGGCGATACCGTCAAGATTGGTGAGTATGACTACTTCCTCGATGACGAAGAGGATATTGCAGGCGTCTGGTGGTGCCTCCTGACCAATCCCGAAACAGGACAGCCCGCAATGGGAGGAGGCCGCCGAATCGATTGGCAAGTGCCAGAAGGAACCACCCCATGAGCAAAATGACGCCGGAAGAGCGGGCGCGCCGAATCGAGTTTGACTATGGCGTTTCGGAGGAAGACTTTGCGCGAGTCGCCGCCGCGATCCGTGAGGCCGTAGCGGAGGCGTATGAGACATGCGCTAATATTGCCCGGAAAGAAAGATGGGACTTTTGCGCCCAAAACATGACAACACGGGAAGGATCGATGTTCGAGCAGGCATGGGCAGAAGCCGCAAAATCTATAGAAGAGGATATTTGCGCCCTTCAAGACGCCCTCACCGCCGCCCCGTTACCTCCCGCACAGGACCGCCCAGAAGGCTGATAACGAGGTCTAGACGGTCATACAGGCCCCGGAGGACAAGCCCGCAGAGGATCGCCCCCAGGACAATACCCAACACCATGCGGGTTATCTCCAGGCTGAGTCGCTCCTGCTCCTCCGGTGGGGCAGGGGCGCTCAATGGCCGACCTGCCGCGAGAACGCCAGCAGGACGCTCACCACGACGCCCAGGACCGCGAAGGCACTGACGGCGATACCCCAGAGGGAGGAGGCCCCCACGCCCCTTCCCTCTGTTTTGTCCATGCGGGACGAATGGGTCTGGAGAGTGTCCTTGACGGCATCAAACTCTGATTTCGTGGCAAAGTTCTTCTCCCGGTCGTACATGGCAGCACGCCACTCGTTGTTCGCCTCCCGCCAACGCTCGATTTCTACAGCGCTCTTGTCAATGGCTTTCTCGCTCGACTTCAGGGCCGCCTCTACGGCCTTCTCTGCCGCCTGGAGCTGCGAGTGGTGCAGTACTGCCATGTCGGCAATCCGCTGCTCAAACAGGCGCTCAAGGGCCTCTATGCGGAGGATAAACTGTTTCTCAAGTTCCGCCACGACACGGCGGGTATAGACGTGTTCCGTCTGGGGAGTCCACCCCGCGAGGTGTTCCGGCAATTCATCTGGCATGGTGTTCCCCTACGTAAACAAACTGTTGAGGTCTGAGGTGCAACTCCAGATGGTCCCGTACGTTGAGCGTCTTTCCAAACCATGTGGCTGCCATCATCAGGCACAGAAGACATAGGAGAAAAAGGGCCAAGAAAAGACCATTGTAACTCTCTTTAGCGTTCATCAGGTCTCCTATTACGCCGGAACTCATCCACGGCATTTTCCAGACGATCAGCGGTCTTGCTGAGACTATCGGCAGCGACTTTCTGCCTCGCGATTTCGATCTGTGACTGTTCCACCGTCTGACCGAGCTCCTTGTTGCTCGTTATGGCGGCATCGACCTTTTTATCAATCCCATGCACGTACTGCGTGAGGTGGTCGATGCGGGCGTTCATCAGCGCCTGATAAGCGATGTTCTGCTCGTGCCACTGGGTACGCTCTGTCCGCTGGTCCCACTCGAATTTCGCGAAGGGGATCACCAACACGGACAGAATCAGGGTAGCAACCTGCCACGTGTTGCCGCGAAACCACTTCTCGATAGAGCGATTGGCCTGCTGCAATGCCGTGAGGGGCCGACGCCTGCCGTGTGGGTGATCCTCTGGCTCTTCTTCTTCAGGCTCTTGCGGCTCTTCGTCATCCCGCTCCTCATCCGGTTCCGTCGGCTCCTCTTCGGCACGATGATGGTTGGTCATTTCGGCACCTGTCCTTTCTCGTCGCGGAGTAAGGGAATCAATGTCTCTAACTTGGCTTCAATGCGCCCTGATGCAATCAAGGTCGCCTGCTGGCTGCTCTGGATGTCCTTGCACATCTTTTCGGTGCGGTCGTTCTGGAGGCTGTTATTCAGGCACCAGAGGCAGAAAAACAACACAATGAGGATAACCTGCGAACGCGTGACAGGTTGCTTTCCCCAACTGGCGGAACCCTGTGTCAAAATACTTCTCCCGCCGTCGGGAGGAATCCGGGCTATCTGCCGCGAACACCCTGCCCGGACAGCTCGCTACTAACGATAGCTGGCCTGTCTGCCGGGGAAGGCGCTTTGATCGCTAACCCCGGCACTGAATCACCAGGGGCCGGGACAGATTGTCCCGGCCCCTCCCTTTGCGTCACGAAACTATTTTCAAAATTCCCTCCTGTTTGGCCTCATCTACTGTTGACATTATAGCGGCTATAGTGTACAATAAGGGTGTAAGATCCAATAAGGAACTTACTCATCTACCCGACAGGAGAAGAGACGAAAATGATTATCACCATCTGCGAATTCAAGGGCAACTTTCTCGGCAACAGCGACGGCGAGGGTATTGATCTGGAGAAGTCCATTGCGAACTATCAGACACAGGTAGAGGCCCGGATTGAGCGCATAGAACCGGGGACGTCTGTAGCGTGGGACTTCCGCAACGGTGAGGGCGATCCTGACCGATATTTTTCCGCCGAGGGTTTTGACGACGAAGACAGCATTCAGGGCGACGTCAACCATATCCGGGAGCAGGTTTTTGCGGAGGGCACCTTCTGGGCGTTCACGAACTAGCCCAAAAGAAACAGGGCGCAGAGTGGTCGAATCACTCTGCGCCCTCCCCGACAGGGGTAAAGCATTGTACCACCACAGGCTTACCGGATGCCCGTTCCCGGCACATTTTTACCAGAGAGGCAAGGCATGACGAACCCACAGACCCTAAGCGACGTTATGCGCGAACTCGCGCAACGCTCTACGCCCGAAACTCGCGCGGCCCGAAGTCAGAATGCCGCCACGGCACGTGCCGCCCGGAAGCCACCGAAGCCATGCACGTGCGGACAATCGCCCCACGTCAGCAGATGTCCTGTCTATTGGCGAGAGCGGCAGGCAGAGCGGCGGCGGAAGTCGGCTAAACCTTCCTAACGCGGATTTTCCGAAGGGGCGGAACCTTCCTGATCGGGATAGTACGCGTCCCCGGAGAACTCCCGGCACCCCACGCGCCGCCCTCCACGACCGCCACGGCAATGCCTGTAACGCACTCCGTCAGGGTCGGGTCATAGTAGACATCCAGATGGATAGAGGCATCGATGTAGGCCTCATTTGCCGCCAGGGTGCTACTGAGGTCGTCCATGTAGGCAGCATCGAAAGTCCACTCTGCTCCCGTGCCGCCCATGTCGGGAGGCGCTTCGACGCTGAACGCTATCTCCATGCAGGCCGATCCGCCTCCACCGCCATCCATTTCCGCACCCCACTCTGCTGGTTTGCTCACCGTCAATACCTCCGTCGGGTCGCCGAGTACGAATGTCTCCGCCCGTAGTGTGTCGTGGCCCCGCATGGCGCTCCTTCGTGTGCACCATGGTGCACAAATTACCTCTTGCCGCTACGCCACCGTACCACGAGAGCGCGCCTGGTGGCTGTTAGGAATTGCACAGCACCAGCATTGTGCCGGTCGCGATGTCGCCATTTGCGTAGGAGAGCGTCAGTTCGATCAGGTAAGAGCCCCTGGCGGCGAAGGTGTACCCGTTCGTGGCTACCACCTGCTGCACCGATGCTCCTATGCTGCTGGTGTCAAGGTTGAGAGACGCCGTGCTCATGTCAGGCAACTGAATGGAGAGACGTGCCCCCGTCGGCTGTGGGATCGTCAGACCGTCCTGCGCCGTGATGTAGAACAGGATTGGGCCGGTCGATCCAGGCGAAACGATGGTCGGCCCCTCGTAGGCCACCACGTAGACGCGAGGCGCTGTGCCGCTGGTGCCCGCCGCCGGTAGGCTGATGTCGTCAATAACCCCGTCAGATGCCACAAACGGCCCGTCGTCGCCATTTCCTTCCAGGTAGAGGAACGCCTCTGTGGTGCTGACGATGACCTGTTCTGTGATTTCGGCGGTGCTACTGCCCACTAGAGAGAAGGGCTGCCCGCTCCATGCGGTGTTCTGGCCGACGAGGCGATAGACCGGGTAGGTGCCGTAGACCGTGACGGTTTCGGTGGGTGGAGGCCCGCCCCCTGGCTGATTAAATAAAAGAGCGAGAGACAATTTGCGCCTCCCTTACTTGTAGAACAGATTCACGACAACGTCATTGGCAGAAGGCGCAGTGCTATCGGTGTCGCCTACGCCGCCGGTCGCGCAGATGGCAATGCCTGTAGCGAAAACCAGACCGATCGGTAGAGTCAGGTTTGCCGCCGCGCCTGCCGGGAGGGGGAGCGTCAGCACGGGGGTATCGGATGCCACCACCGGAGCCGAAGCCTTATCGTAGAACTTGACATACCGGGCAGACGCTGCGTTGTTCTCCAGGTAGTAGCCGTACAGTTGACCTGCCGACGCCTTGACGGACGCTCCGGCAACCAACAGGGAGAGATTGCGGTACGGCGAAAGCCCGCCACTTGTAACAGGAGCGAGGCTGACGCTCCCGCTGACGGGCTGCGTGGCTTGCCAGAAGGTGCCACTCACCGGGAGAGCCGTGCCGCTGCCGTCCACCTTGAGGCCCCCACCCGCACCGAGCGCCGCTGGGAACTTCGCTATGAGGCTGGTAAGGCTCTGGCAGAGGCGCTTGAGGAACGCCAGGGCAGAGAACGTGCCGGTGTCCGTGCTGGCTACCGCATCCGCTGGTGCGCCTATGCCGGTCGCCGTTGCTGCCGCGCTGGTATTGCCTGCCCCCACGGAGGTGTTCAACGTCGCTAGAGCGGTGTTGGTCGCCCCGATGCTGGTATTGATCGTGGACAGGCTGCTGTCCTGTGCCACCCCAGAGAGAGATACCGGCACCGTGCCGTTCACGTTTACCGTCGCTCGTCCGTTGGAATCTACCGCAAGGGTCTGCGTGGGCGTCGTGCCGTCCGATATCAGCATCTTCTGATATTCGATACCACCGATGTCTTTTGATGCGATGTTCACGCCAGTGCCGGGAAGAGTTACATTGTCTGCCATGTGTTGAGAATCCTATCCTTTCGCCGGACTATCCGACACCGAGAAGTGAAAGAGAAAAGTGAGTTGTAGGCACGAGCAAGGCTATCAGGTTCGCCCCGATTTTGGTACAGCCTGCGCTGCTGGGGTGGATACCGTCCGTCGTGTCCCCGGCGGCAGTATAGGTGCCTCCCGGTCCGGTCGAAATGTCGAACAGGTCCACGTTGGCCGGATTGGTGCAGGCCGCAATCGCCGCAGGGAGTACAGCATTGTAGTTGGGGCGCAGTGTAGAGTTCCCGCCGGTAAAGGGAAGGATCTGGCAAACCCCGATTCGCGTAGTGGGATAGGCCGCTATCAGGGCGTTTAAGCAGCTTGTATAATTGGCTTGGTAGGTCGCTGTAGAGACGCTTGTCGCGATGTCGTTCACGCCGATCATCACAATCAGGCGCTTGAAATAGCTGGTTCCAAGGCCCATGTTGTGCGGAGGCGTCGGAGGCGAATTGGTGAGGTCGTACAGCAGGTTAGCGGTGGTCCAGCTGTTGTGGCCTGCGTTGACTACCCCGACGTTGTTGGTCTGACCGAACTTGGCAACAAATCCCTGTCGGCTGTCGCCTCCGGTTCCAATATCGCCCTGCGTGATGGAATCGCCCCAAAACCCATATTGATCGCGCGCCGCATAGGTGGTCGTGGAGAGCGTGCCGCCCACAAGCATCAGATCCGTGAGCGTAAGCAGGTGCCCTCCTGCTGTGCCGTTTATGATATGGATTTCGTAATCATGTGTTCCTGATAGCCCCGTTCCGAACGCAAACAGGGATGTTCTGCCGTCGCTTGGAAAAGTCAAGGTGCTTCCTATGACGGTGGTCCCATCTTGGACCAAAACGCAGCTACCTGCCCCTCCATAAATCCACCCGTAAATAGCAGTCGCATTCGTGGTGAACCGCAGCGACATATCTATATTGGTGCCGTCGTAGAATGTGTAGCCGATTCCACTGAACGGAACGAAGCCTCCCTCTCGCCTGGAGTATGTGGGGAATGTGCCTGAGTTGACGTTATAGATCGTCCCGAAATTGTCAGGTGCGCTCAATACCGGAGTGGTGCCGTCCGTAATCTGTAGCCCATAATCAGTGTCGAGGTAGAAGGTAGCTCCGGTTACTCCTTGGAGGGTGACATTTGTCCCAACTGGAATATTGGTGGCAATCGTTGTGACCAGCCATGCCCCTGCGCTGGAGAGCGTTGGGCGCGTCTGCAACACACCATTGAAAAGCACATCAATGGGTTGCGTGCCGGTATTCGAGTAGATTGTTACCTGAAGGGTGTTGGTGCCACTCCCGGCTGTGACTTTCGTGTCGATGCGGCTTTTATCACCCTGCAAGAGCGCATAATTATGCACGCCTATGTTGCCCCATGCCCACTTGCCCAAGTATCGAATGGTGGCTCCCGTTACGTCTGATGTAGGCAATGGGAATGTGGTCATTGAAAACCCTTTCGTTATCTGCTAGAATCTCCACACCAAAACGCATGGAGGCACGCACGATGTTTGTAAACTTGCTTCGCTGTTTCGCCCGCTGGATGATCCGCAGTAGAATTGCTTCTGCTCTGTTCCGCGAATATCGCTATTGGGACGCTGACCCCTCGCTGTCGCGTGAAGAGATCCGCCAGGAAGCCGTCCGCCACGAAGAGGCGCTGTTCCGCTCCACATTCGGTCAAACGTGAGAAAAACCCGCAAGTTGCGGGTTTGGTGAGCGCGGTGTTAGATTTTGGTAGCGAGGCGCGTTGTCTACTTAACCTGCAGTTCCATCGTGCCAAACGGTAAAGACGTGGAACCGTTGCCGCCATAGGCTACAAACCTGAGTAGTACATCCGCCTTCGCGCCTCCCGTAAGCGTCACCCAACTGCCGACTGTAGAGCCTGCCCCATAGAGTACTGCCGCGCCGCTTGCGCTCCCAACCGTACCATCGAGGTAATTCCATGTCGTGCCGCCGTTGGTGCTGTACTGAGCATCCACCGCCGGGGTAAAACCGATAGGCAGCGCCGCGCCAGGGAAAGGCCACATGATGACAAGGCGCGCCTGCGTGGCGTTGGTAAGGTCGTGCTGAGACCGGAGTAGGATGGAGGCATTAAACTCCGATGGGCTGGCCGCCGTGGAGGTCGGGATAGCCCACGACAGCGACCCGCCTCCAGGGGAGACGACCATCGCTTTATTCATCGTGTAGCCGGAGCCACCGCCGCCCGTTGCCGCTATGGTGATAGTAGTGCCGACAGGCGTCAGGCTGATGCCGGTACCTGCCGCGATGGTCAAGGCCCCTTTGAGGCTGTTGACGGAACTCACCCCGTCGTGCTGGTGGTCGGCGCGCGCGTACAGGACAGAGGTTCCGACCACCGCCGTAGATCCGACCGGCGTAACGCTGCTGGCTGGGGTGCCGGTGCCGCCAAAATTGAACGTATTGCCGCTTTGGGAGACGCTACCGGTGAAGGTAAGCGGACCCAAGACCGTACCGCCCGGCCCCGTGATATTGAACACTCCGGGGTGCTGGTGGTCTTCACGGGCATAGGTCAGGGCTGTTCCGACAGAGCCGGTCATGCCTATATTCGTGACAGTCGTTGCAGGTGCTGGCGGAATGGCAAAGGTGAGCGTGTTGCCGCTCTGAGAAACGCCTCCCGCCAGCGTCACATCGCCAAAAATGGTTGAAGCAGGCCCGACTATAGAAGACACGGCCCGGTGGGTATGATCTTCGCGGGCATAGTTGGTAGAACTTCCGACCGCGCCGGTGTCATCGGTCGGAAGAACCGTCGTTGCAGGCGTCCCTGCCCCAGAAACGATCGTCAGCGTGTTACCGATCTGGGTAACAGCGCCTCCAATCGTCATATCGCCGAAAATATCACCAGAGGGGCCGATAACCTTGTGGACGCCCTTGTGAGCATGGTCTTCCCGCGCGAAGTTCGTCGATGTGCCGACCGCGCCCGCGTTGCTGATCTCCGTCACCGTAGAGGCCGGGACACCGCTTCCACCTCCCACGCTCGAAGGGAAGGGCACCGCCGCGCCACCGCTCCAGACGTAGTTGGTAAGGCTGTCCGAGCGAAACCACTGCAGGCCCTCGAAAGTCGAAGTCGGATCAGCGGTAACGGAAGGATGGTCAATCTGTCGATAAGCCGCGCCATCCCACAAGAAGCGCCCAAACGGGGTCTTGTGGATGAGGATAAGATTTGACGGCGGTGAGTCGGTAGGGACGCCAGGATCTGCCGATGACCGCACCAGACAGCCACCCTCCAGGTAGACCACGCCAGAAGTGTCGATGTTGGTGACGACACCGCCCGATACCATGACCGAACCGAGCAGAACGGACAGCGTAGCGGGAGGCGTCGTGCTGGTGAGCGCCAGGAGCGCGCCGTTCTGCTGCAGCCACACCCAGTTACGGAAACCATTCGTCAGTGAGCGAACCGTATCGGCTTCCAGCATCACAATGCCGCCAATGATCGCATCGCCCTTCTTGACAAGGACACTCGCGCCGGTACCCGCAACCATCGTCAACTCATTGCCCAGATTACTCCCGGCCACAATCGCGCAGGCGTTTGCTCCACCGCTACGCGAAATCTTGTCCAGCCGGAGCGCGTGAGGCTGAATAGTCAGTTCACGGAAATTCTGCTGCCCCCACGGATCGCTTGAAATCATCTGCTCTGAGACAGGTGCGACAGGCGCAGACTTCGACGCGAGGAGCGACAAAAAACCCGTCGGCTGAGTAACCGGCGGGCAGGCGGATGCGTTAAGGTTTATGGTCATAGTGTTTAGGCTTCTGCGGCCCTACCAGAAGATAGATCCGCGCAGACGCGAAGAAACTTTAGGGGCGTGTCTACATCGTAGTCTATGCCGCCGTACCTGAGAACAAGGAAACCGTGCTTATTGGACAGTGAGACACCCATAAGCATCACAGACATCAGGGCATTCCATAAGTCTGCTTTCTGGTAATCATCCAATTCCTCGAAAGAAACAGGCTTAGAGAAATCAGAGGAGATAAAGATACGATTGCCTTCTTGACGCACATTCAGACCTTCCCCTGCGGTAAAAGTCATATCGCCTTGCATATCTTCTCCTTAAGGTGCTGTCAGTGGAACGCGTGTCCACGTCTCCGCATTCGGGTCAGAACTATACCAGACGGAGGGCGATGTCTCTCCTGCCGCCATGAAAACGAGCATCCAGAGCGCAGAACCGTTCTGGGGCATGATGAGATGGAACGAATCGTCTTTCGGCGTCAGGTCTTGGCCTGCATCGTTCTTGAACGTGTAGGCGGTGGAGAACTCTTGCTCTCCCGGTCCCTTCGAGACGGCTTTCAGTTGTGCTGGTGGTAGGGGTGCGCCCACGGAAGGCGCAGGCCCCTGGTAAAAGCAGGCGATAACAAGCGTGTGATCTATTGCCTGCCCCGGCGTCGGATGCGTGCCGCCGTCAAGGTCACTCAGCGCCATAGCGTTTTTGCCCCATGTGTTGCCGTCGTCATCGCTCTGATCTATCCATATCGAAGAGCCTCTCTCCCAGACAACCAGCGTCCTGCGATAGATAGGGTCATACACGCCTCTGGGCCGCTTGTCTGTGCCGCCCGTGGTGACTTTTGAACCTGCCTCAAAGCCGTAGAAAGGCCCGTTGTTGTCGGCCCGGCGGAAGAAGATGCAGCCCTCATCGGTGCCGCCGCTCCCCCGCTCGACCTGCATGTAAAAGCCCCACTGCTCCGCGAAATTCCAGGGAGAGTCGGACATCGCCGGGAACTCGTTCTGATTGCCCCCGCCCGCTGGTGGCTCTGGGGGAACGCCGCCTGCTGCCAGTTGCTTGATCGTGAACGTCGCAAGCGGTGGCGTAGAGGGTGGCTTGACCCCGTCGTACCAATCTCGGCTATATAGCCCATCGTAGACCCGCACGTGCCCGGTGCGCGGATAAGCATTCGGGTTCGCCGTCACCTCGAAATTCGAGAGGTAAGGGCTATGGACGTAGTAGATAAAACCCGGTATCGACGGGTGCGACGATGTGTCGTAGAGCGCACTCTCGTTCGCAACCGTCGCAGAGCCTGGAATGACGTTGATCCAGTTGTCAGGAGTGTAGAAAAACCACCGCGCAGGCCCCCGGTTGTCATCGATCACCAGTTTATAGGAGGCTGGCTGTGCTGCCGCGCTCACCGTAACCTCATCCGGATCGAATGTATAGGTGGCAAACGAGTCCTGAACGATCTTGTAAAGCCCCCCGGATTCGCTGCCGCGAACAGCCAAGTTGGGTGGCCCCAGAAACTTCAATTCGATGTAGCCAGTACGCTGTGAACCTGTCGTATTCGAGGAAACGGTATAGAAAAATCCCTCAAATACCGTAGAAGGCAATTGAGGGTAGGCAGGATTACCACCGACGTTCTTCTTATCTCGACTGACGATTGTGATCCATGAGTCGAGCGAGGTCACTTCCCACGGCGGAACATAGGAGGTATCGGAGGAGTATATCTCCACCTGGAAATACTCATTGACATGCGCCAGAGGATTGAATATCCTGTGAGCGTCTGGCGGGTACGGGGTGGGCATAGGTCTCTGGTCTACCGCATGATACGGCGCGGATCGCCCGGAATATCGATACCGGGCAGGAAGTAGAGTTCACCGAGTGTCGGGCTTCCGGGCGTAATATCCTGAAGCGGATGCCACTCGGTGCCGTCCACCGGCAGGGCGAATATATCCGTATGGTTGCCGCCGCCCAGCAGGTGCATGTCGGCGGCAGTGGTATTCGGCTGGTCTATGCGTAGACCGACGGCACGTGCTGAGTTGCGCCGCGCTGCCTGCCGGTATTTCTCAACTGCTTCGGCCATCGGGTTTACCGTCCTGATCCTCGCGCGCAAATGTTCGCCACGTCGGGTTCCATTTGACAGAGCCGATTTTGCTCTTGCCCTCCGTGGTAGTGATGGTGCCTTCCATCAGAACTATGCGTTTTGACGGATCGGACTTGTCATACTCTGCTTCAATGCGTACCTGTATCATCTATCCCCCTCAGTTCTCAAACGGGAGTTGTAATTCGTAGTACGCCATCTGCTTCCCATCCTTCTTGTAGGTTGGGTTGCAGTTGCGCACAAGCCACGTCGTCTCCTCGCCCTCATCGATCAGCGTCACGGTATCGTAATACCGAAGCGGGCGCGGCGCGCTCTGCAGAGGATCGTTTTCGTCCCATATCAGCGCAAGAGGAGCTTCAAAGGGCAGGATGATCGAACCGTGGCAACTCACGTCGTAAATGCGTCTGCAAACGAGGTCTACAGTATGCTGATCGCCTAGTCCGAGATTAACCACGATGATTGGCGCGAAGAAGCCCATATAGTCCATGCTATTAGGGTTACTGGTGATGATCGGGCTGCCATCCGGGTTGGCAAAGAAATCATAGCTCTTTGGGTTGCAGATCCAATTGGTCCGAACGAACTGCCCATTCTCCGGCAGATACTCACCTGTTCCGGTAACGCAGACCGCATTCCCCTCCGGGTAGATAGGGTAAGGCTCCATCGTGCCGCCCGCTATGTAGATGGTAGGATTTATCCCCACCCACGCCCTGCCGTCCGTATCGCCGTTGTAGCTCTCAGAGGCGGTGGCCAGTTTGCCAGGGGCTTGCGGGTCCAGGGTAAACGTCGCCACCGGCGAAAACGGCCCACGGTTCGGCACTGGAGGCCTAAGCCGCCACATGCCGCCCTGCGTACCCGCATTGCCGTCCCAGATGAGATACCACCCCAGATAACGCTTTGCGAACGTCGTCACAGCCTCTGCCACATTCGACAGAGGGTCGATCATCAGCGTTTGGGCGTTCTCTGCCCCGGAGGGAAAGAACCGGATCGGGCTGTCAGGAACATCGATCTGCCCCGGCGTAAAGCCCGCATAACTGAGGAGAGCGCGGCAGATGTCCGTAACCTTGAAAGGCGGCGCGACTCCCGTCTCTGGATCGATCTCGGCGTTCGGATCCGGCGTTTGGAGATCAAGGCGAAACATCGTCAGGCTCTTATGCAACCGCGCCCACATGCCGACAAACGAGATTTGAAAGTCTCGCCAGTCCTTCGAGGGGTACGCCTTGGGATTGGCACCGCTTGCGCCTCTGCCGCCCTTGTTGCCTTTCTGTCGGCCTGCCGCCTTCTCTATGTAGCCATCGAACAGGACACTACGGAGGTCGGTGTCGGCAGGATCGTACTCCGTTTCGATCCTGGTACGGATCAGGGCGCGCCGCCGCACTCTCGATAGAGAACCCGTGAAATCCTTTATCAGGACCGATGCGGTTTCGTGGGAAGGGTCGGCCTCTGCGCCAGAGATGCTGACATTGCTCGAAACTGCCCCGAACTCGCCCGGCTCACTGCTGCCAATCCAGGCATCCCGCTGAACGCGATACTCGTAAAGCACAGGGGTTCGCTTCTGCTCGGTGTCGCTGAAGAAGTCAAATGATGCGTAATAGAAGGGCTGGCCAGGATTGATATAGTATTCTTTCCAGCCTGTGCCGCCGCGTCCTGTAGCTGTCATTTCTACGCCGGTGGTCGCATCCCGCAAACGCGCCACAAACGCGCACCCTGCCGGCACATCGGCCGTCCAGTAGAAGACGACCGGCACCCGCCCGGTAATGTGCCAGGGGAGCCAGAGTGGCAAATCGGTTACGTAGCCGTCCGGGTAGTAGCGCCAGACGCTGACCTGCCAGGGCGTTCGGAGTTCTCTCGCTACCTCGATCCTAACCGGCCCCTGCCCGGTGACTTGTGTGCGCGCAGGCAGACCCGGTGGAGGCGCAGACGGTGATTTCGGGGTTGTATCGACCTTAAAAAGATGCTGTGTAATGGTCTGGGGGGCGGCATGGATTTGCATGTAGAATTGGCCGCTATTGCTGTTACCGACGTTCGCCTGCACCTCTCCCTCGAACTGGATAAACAGTTTGCCCGTTACCGGAGACCGGTAGGGGTGAATGTGGACCGTTGCGATTTCGCCCCGGTGATCGCCTGCAATCCACTGCCACACATCGACCTGTACCCAGGGATTACCCGTTGCGGCCTTGGCCTGCTCGCTGTACTCCGCGAGGTACATGTAGTTCCGAAGCACCACGACCGAATACTGCCCGTTGCCGTTCGAGTTTACCGGGCCGCCGAAATGCTTGCAAATTTGCGATGTGGTGTAATCGTGCCCGGAAGGGATGCGAAACCGCCACGTAAACGACTGGTTAGGGTCGAACTGCTCATTCGATACCGCGTGACGATCCATGACGGTGGTGACGATGGGATAGTTCGGTTGTGGCACGACCATAACGTCCGCGGCCAGGGTCTGCGCCCAACTCTCACCGGCCTTGACGGTCTTTTCGTTCATGGGCAGCCCACTCGAAACCGTGGAGGCATCGAGCGTCACACCCTTGAGATATTCCGGCCCTCGGTAGTGGTTGCGCTCCACATAGCCCGGAATGGTCGTGAAGGAGCCTAACTGTAGAATCGACAGGCCCTGGTCCTGCTTCTCAGTCTGATTACTGAGGGTCTTCTGATAAGGCGCGAGGGCAATCGCGCCTGTTGCCAAACGGTGAACGTTGGCGCTATTGTTCTTATCCAGGCCGCCGCGCGCCATCTCTCCACCAGCACGCCGATGTGCCTGCGGCGGTTCGGACGTGGTGGCCTCCGCGAGATCGAACCGAACATGTGTCCTGCGATTTGGGGTTATGGTTGAACTCATGGGTTCCTGATCTCAAAAGAGGGATTCGGCTCTGCGCTCTCGAAAATGCCGGGTATTCCGCCGCAAGGAGGCTCTTTCGTGACTCAGCCCTACAAAATATGCCCACAGTGCCAGGAACCTGCCGCCGTTGCCGCCACGCAGTGCGCCCGATGTGGCCGCATCTATCGCTCCACGTCACCACAGCAAACACAGGTTTTCGCTAACCCACCAGCACAAGCGCCCGCACCAGCACCCAGAGGCCTGTATTTCGGCGTAGGTGTCGGCGCGGGCTGCTTATTGGCAATCGGCCTGCTCTGCTTCTTTGTGTGGATGATTTTCTCTGGTGCGCGCTCTCAGGGCGGAACCCAAACCGCGCAACTGGCGGCGAAGATGCAGGTTTATATCCCCTGTCGCCCCTATGAGTTTGAAGGCAAGTTCGGCAGGCCGGACAGCATGTCAAATACCAATCGGGACGGCATAGAGTTTTACTTTTGGAACTATCGCTGCAAGGACGGCACGGTCACCGTTACGTTCAACAGCACCACCCAATACATAGAGCGAGTCAGCACCGAAGGGCCATGAGTCTACATGGCCCCTAGGGCATGCGTTTCCTGGTTCCAGTTGCGCGAATTGGCACCACCCCATGAGGAGGGCACTGCGCCGCGTGCGCGCTCCCCGCCGCCATAGGTGCCGTTCCGAAGAGCCGCAGCAGTATTGCTATTAAGTGCGTCTGTGTTACGTTCTACAGCATCCCGATGATCCTGTGTGTTTTTACTACCTGAGTCAAAAATATCTAAAAATTGCTTAAATAGACCAGACACAGAAAGCTTCTCGCTAAGATCGATAAGTGCAATAATAGGTTTTGTTAGCCAACCTAATACCTCTCCAAGCGTTAGCAGTTCATCTATTACGCTTGTCGCGAAGTGAATAAGGGCTGGTCCAGCCTCTACCGCCAATGTATCGAGTTTTAACTGTAGAATCCCCATTTCGGCATTTAAGTCCGCTGCTGCGTTAGCAGCACCTGAAGTATGAGCAAGTTGGTTTTCCATAGCTGCAATCTTTATGCGCTGTTTCATCGTATCAGACACATCACGGTAGATCAGTAATTCCTCTACGTGCAACGCACGGGCTATTCGTATAGCTTCTTCATCTGTTGTCTTGTTCTTATCTCCTATAAAATCCATAAGTTTCAGAAGATTAGTTGCCTTATCTACAGGCCCTGATAAATTGCCACCATAATCACGAATGCCAGCTCTTTGGCCTGCGGCAGCTCCTTCGCTGGTTTTAAGTGCGTCGGATAATGTTCGTGATAGTCCAGCCGTATCTTGTACTCCCGTAGCGGCACCCAATGCTTTTAATCTTCCTGTTTCAGATGCCGTGCCACCACTTGTATACATTGCCTGTCTAAAACTTATAAGGCTTTCTGCCGCCGCTTGAGCAGCTTCCCATAAAAGCTTTACTCCTGCTGCTGCTACAGCAATTTCCGGGCCTAACAGCCCTAGTGCCTTACCTGCGAGCGGCATCAATCCACCACCCCCACCGACGCGGGATGTCATTATTACATCCTTGATCTTATCAACAAAGGAAGGCGACTGCGGATTCATGCTGCCTTGTGCGCGCTTATAGGCCTTTTGCGCCTGCATAGCGCGATATTGCGCATCGAAAACGGCGGCGGGGTTTCCGCTTCCCTGCGCGACACGCAACTCCGTTAGAGCCTTTGCGAGACGCTGCGCGGGGCCGAGGGCTGTCTGGAGATTTCGGCTCATGCGCTGCGTTTTATCCGCTGCTGCGTTGAGGGGTGGTTGAATGGACCTGGTAGCCTGCGCCAATGCCTTCATCTGCTGAATGGCCTGCATGTCCCCTATGACGTTGATATCAAGGATTAACGGTTCATCGTCCATCAGTAGTCTTCCTCTGGTTCAGGTGGGGTAAATCCACCGTTGCGCTTTGCTTCCCTGGCGATCATCCGATCACGCCGCACCAATCCCGCAATATCGTCAATCCACTCTGTCGTTGGTTCCTCAAAGTCCCGCCCCTTGTTGCCCCCCAGGCGTTCATTGATCGACCATAGGAGAGCAATCACCCATACCCACACGGCAGGATGCTGTCTTGTCTTCTCCAAACACAGCCGGATTACTCCGTCGTATCGGGCTTGTCGGGCGTCGGGTTTATTGGTTTTTTTTTCTTCTTCTGGCACTCAGAGAGGAATGTCATCACGGCGGCACGAGTAGAAGAGGCCCAGCGGAGACGCATGGCTATGAAGTCATCTTCGCTGTATTTGTCCGCACAGTTCGGCGGCTGACTCCAGAACATCGCTGCTGCATTCGCGCAGGTAGTGGCCGTCACCTTTTCGGTCACTCCGCCAACAGGAGGGAAGTCCATCTCTTTCTCGATACCGTTGTCAGGATCTCCCACGTACCGAAGGGTAAGAATCTGTCCCAACTCATAGGCGCGGGTGTCTTCGTTTTCTGTCCTGCGCCAGAATGTGAGGGTGAAAGGTTCGCCAACAGGATCACCCGTATCTTCGTCGATGTCCTGAAACTCTTTAGTTTGTGCCGTCCGCGTTTTCGGTGCGACGGTCCACGGGTTGTATTTTGCCAATTCGTAAAGCTCCCTTTAGCTCTGAACCGGGTTCGGGCCGCCGATGTCTACCATCAGAAGGTTGCACTCAAACTTGAGAGCGTTTTTGCCTTCCATGATAGGCCGATAGTTCTGGATAAGGCCAACATAAGTGTTTATGATGCCCGACTGACCATGCACCACCTGTGCATAATCAAAGTTCTGTACAATGGCGTTCACCCAGTTGGTAGGAGTAGAAACAGAACCGTTCTTCAGGATGAAACCAGTAATCGAGTAGTTGACGGCAGATTCTAATTTGACATTATTGCCGAATCCACTCGGAGTAATAGAAGCCTCTTCTGTTCTGTTCTCGTAGACAGGATTGATGCTCTCCAGAACAGTCAGCAGGGTATGGGTAGTGCCGACAGTCAAAGTGCCATCGATAGCCCGCGTTACTCCTGCAATGGTGGCCGACCCGATGTTGGCACCGAGATCGAGGTTTTGCGCTAGATTCATTCCGTCACCTTCTGTTCGTCCTGCCAATCGTGCACAGGGGTTTCGTCAGCAACCGTTTCGGCACCCATCGGCAGAGGCTCACCGTCCGGCAGTTCCATCACTTTGACCTGTTGGCGTTTGCCCTTGAATCCCCCGTCTTCAGGTCTGGTCATTTTTATCTTGGTCATGCCTTCATGCTCCTCTTGATTGCTGCTCTGATTTCGCGCCGTTTGATAGGCTGCAGGTCGCGCTCGATTGCGCCCAGAATATCACGGGCTACCATTGTGGGCGTACCCTCTTGCAGTCGGCTGCCGTGCGGGTTCACCAGCGCCTTGCGCGCCGCGTCGTAGTACCAACCCGAAAAGAAAGTTCCGCCCTGTCGATTAACCAGAGCGGAACCTGTATACTGCCCGTGTCGCGTCGCGTAGGGATGATCGTCTGCCCTGAGTTGCACCAACGACCTTCCGCCACTGCTCCAGAACTGCCCGATCTTCACCGCCTCTGCACCGATTTGCTCTTGCGCTTGTTCAAGATCGGGAGACATCCGAGCCGCGATGCGGTCCATCTTGTCCGCCAGTTCTGCGGGCGTCATGCTGCTTCTTGCTCAACTTCACTATGCTTTAAACCCCATGACCTGCGGAAGAACTCAACTTTACCTTTGAGTTCTTGCAAGACAGGGCGACGCGTTTCAGGATCTATCTTGAATAGCCTGTGCTTGCTTGGACTATCAGGATCTTGGAGCACATAAGCTATAACAGTACCAGTTTCGTCGTCGGCCTCTAGGCAAATATGGCCGACGTCCTTGCCATCAAGAAAGACATCATAGAAAAAACCGTGCTTTCGGCATTCCCTCTGAATGGTTCTATTCAGGAACATTTGTTTGCCTCTCTATAGCGGCCCATCTCCGAACAGCAGACGCGCCGACACGCTTCCGCCACGCTGGCTATAGCCTTTTTGAATAAACATGCGGTTCGCGCCGGCTGTTTCGGATTGGTCCAGTTCCGGCACACTCAGCACCTGCGCCAAGTCGAAACCTACCTGATCCATCCAGTCCCTAAGCCTCTCCATGTAGGGCCGGGTTACGTCGGGATTGTTGTTCGCATCGGCCACAATCGTTACAGTGAGGTCGGTGTTGTAGTACCGGCATGCCGTCGGGCTGTTCTCTGCGCGAGTGGCTCTGCTGAACTGGTAAACCGCGAAGGGCATCTGCCCAGCCACATCGGCAAAGTTGATAATCTCCATCTGTTCCAATTCGACGGTAAACTGTATCTCTGGTATGGCCGCCACGATCCCCGCCGCAATATCCGCCGACACGTCTGAGAGGTAGATGCTCATTCGGGTATTCCTGGCGGGCGCTTGTCGATCGATTGCACGGTGGCGCTGATCTCGTTTGCCGGCCGATTGCCGCGCGTTGGATTCGGCTTCGGATCGCCTGCCACTCGATAGCAGTTGCCATACGAGGGCGCACGCTTGCCATTCGACATAGACCGGCATACCACCAGCCACCCGGCCCGCACATCGTCCATTGTCTGCTCGTACTTGATCGTGTCGGTACTGTCGTGCGTCGGAGGATTGAGGCCGCCCGCCGCCGTCGGTTCGTTGATATTGGGCGTGTAGACATACTGCACAGGCGCGAGCTCGTATCGGAGCGTATAGGTCTCTTCGCCTAGCCTCTTCCCTGGCCCGATGCCGATACTGCGCCCGACGCTGTAAAAGTCGAACAGATCCTGGTAGGCTGCTTTTTGTCGGGGCGTAAGGGTCATAGTGTATATTTGGGTCTGTGAAACTTCTGCTGGTGGTAGGCGGCTTCATCTTCTGCTAGGGAAGAGGTGGCATAAAGTTCCGACCACTCACACAAGTGGCAAGAGGCTATAAAGCCTTTACTGCTTACCTTCACTATGCTCTTGAATTCGTCGTCAATGCGCTTCCGGTCAGCGGCCTCCATGTCGGCAATGCGTCGCTTGAGTTTGGTGTTCTCTCTGCGGAGATCCGTCGCGGCCTGCATCACGCGCCCATTCAGTTGCGCCTCTCGCTCGTAGCGCTCTTTCCATTTCTCTGGATCGTCTTTTGCTGCCAACTCGAACCGCAACCGCCGGTTCTCTTCCTGCAACTCCCCCATCAGGGCAGGCTTGGTGTCGTCGGGGAGGTCGGCCAACATGGAGCCTTCGCCAGTGACGCGGTGTCGTTCGGCATCGGTCAGCGGTTGGACGCCAACAGCCCGATAGTCGCCAGAAGGCACAACCCGATGAGCGTGATCGTCTTTCGCTGACAGTTGGATTTCCTGGGCCGATATGCCGATGTTCCCACCGAGCGCACGTATCGCCCGTTTGATTTGAACCTTTTCGCTCTCAAGAGCCTCCACGCGCCGCAGGAGATCCGCAAGTTCGGGAAATATCACTTCGACCTGACCCGGATCCAGCGCGCTTAACCCGGTTTTTCTCTCAATTGAGGCTACTACCCGAATATCGCCTGTAATTTCTGGCATTGTTTCCGGCCTCCTTAGCCGATCCTATAGAGAGCAGGGCAACCGCTAGGAAAACGGCGTTCGGATGCCTCCTATCCCTGCTCATCGTCACAGCGCACAATCGAAGAGCCTCCCGGTTTCCCGAAAGGCTCCTCTGTTCTACGCTGCTCTCTTCTGTGCAATAAGGCCAGATGCTATCAGATCTATGGCTTGTTCATGGGCTCTATCTATGTAATCCTCATCCGAAGCGAATGCCGCGAAGTGAAGGTGGAGAAGCTCATGCACGAGAGTTTTCTCCATATCCTGTGCGTGGATATGACCAGGAGGAAAGTCAATCGCATCCAGGATCGAAATGCAGGCTTCTTTTTTAGAGATTATCCATGCACATTCCCCTTGACGACTATCACCCATGTCTCGCGCCCTGCAAACAGACAGGGCGATAATCCACTCTTGCAAGCGCAGTGTCTCCTGCCACTGCCAGCAGAGCACCGTAAGTTCCTCTTTGGTGAGAATCACCTCTTTTGGTTCGTATCGTGGTATGGCAGTCTCCCTATCCAAACTCAGACCCACCGCCACGGCGTAGCGGGCTGCTGGTTACACTCACAACGCCGATACCCCTCGCGTGACGGGCCAACTGCTCCAAGCGGTCTATCTCGGTCTGCGTGGCGTCCTTGAGGGCATCCAGCGCGGCAAAAGAGCCGGTGTTGTCTTCCGACACATCCGCCGATGTCCACTTGAGAATGCCTTCATACCGCCCGGAGAGAATACCGTTCTGGCACTCCCGCCGGGCATACTGATACGTCACCGCGATTCCCCCGAATGTCGTCAGGGCTTCCGCGATGCGCCAAATTATCGGCATCATATCTATGCTCTGCTCCGCAGGTTGAGGGAACTCATTGCGGAGCAGAGTCAGATAATCAGTCTTGTCGGCTATCTGGGTATTTGCCATCGGTCAGCCTCACTTCTTCGGCGTCTTCGGGACAGAAACCCGTCCCGAAGGGATCGGGTTCGGCTTTACGCCCTGTACCGGCTTGGGATAGAGCGGCATGGGCTTGTCACCTGTTGAGTTCGTGCCATATGCCATTAGATCAACTGCCGCATGGCATCCTGCGGATTTACGAGCGTTCCATCGTTGTTGATCGCATGACCCCACGCGTTACACAGCACGCCGTCAATCAGGATTCGCCCACCCGGCTTCGTTTCGTCGCGCGGATTGGCTTCGAGTTCCGCACTGATTTGCGCCTGCTCGATCTTGACCGCATTTGACAGCGCGGCGGGGCTGGTAGTGTCGAGCACACGAGGTACAGACTGTACAAGCGAGGCTTGGTCTGTCTCTTCCATTTCGTCTTCTGGCTCATTCTCAGCAGTAGACGCAGATTCTCGGTTGGTTGTGCCTCTTGGCATATTCGTACCTTTCTGAGCAGAGCAGGGAAGAGTTGTTGCTCTCCCCTGCTTCTCGCCCTTAGTTGATGGTCGGACTCACGTAGGCACCAGCGGCCCCGGTGTCGATATAGAGCACTGCGCCGTTCGTGCGGTTCCATACCGATGCGCCGAACTCGGCTTCTAGGGTCTGCGCCCGCAGAGGGTAGTTCTCATCCTCTGCTGCGATCTGCAGCCCGGAAGAACCCTGGTCCCGCTCCCGCATTACCAACGGCACAGGCGCGCCTTCTACGTAGGCAAACAGATAGCCAGGGATAACCCACGGCTTAACCCACACCTCCGCATAGTTCGTACCGTAGTAGCCGATCATGCGGTTATTGATGTTCATGCGGTCGTACTCGCCATAGGTCGCGACAACGCTGGTAGGCTGCACGAACTGTACCGGTGTGATCGGGATGAAGCCAGACAACGCCCGCACCGCCGCCTCTTGGGCAGCGGCAATCTCTAACCGCACCTTGCCCTGCGCGTAGTGCTCGGTGACGGTCAAAATCAACGCCACCACATCGGCATTGGCTACCGAAGTCGAGGCCGTGTAGAGATAGTGCGTATGGGTACTGCCGTTGAAGGTCTCACCGTTCGGCCCGACAGGCACCTGCGAACCATCGGCGTTCAGAAATGCCTTGAGAGGCAAGGAGACGCTGTCAACAAGACGATCGATGAACGTGGCGTTCGTTCCGGTGAAGATGGCGCGCTTGATCTCGCGCTGCATCCGCATCAGGTAGGCGCGGCGTGCGTCAGTAAACTGCGCCTGCAACTGGTCCACTGTCGTGTTTTGCATGAACTTGCGCGTCCACTGAACGGAGATTTGGAACAGCCGAAGCGGAATGCCGATAGTGCTGCCGTTCGGAGTCTTCTGAGCGTCTGCCCGGTCAAACTCCGTTACCTCATCCATCACCATGCCGCCGCCCGCTCCGTACCGCCGCTGCCGGTCGGTCGTGATCTCCACGAAAGAACTGAGCAGATCGCGGGTGATGAGGTTGTTGGCCTGCCGGTCTACCTCCACATCCGCAAATGCCCGATCCTCGCCGTACTGCGCAATGGTCTGCTGACTGGAGCGCAGGGTATCCGCAGAGCTAAGAGTTCCGTATGCCATTTCGTTAGCTCCTTATTCCCTGGTCGCCCAGACATGAATGCGGGTAGCGTCCACCGCGTATGCAACCGGCGTCAGGCCACCCGTCGAAGCCGCATCCGCCAATCCACCCGCCACTGTCCCCGAAAGATAGTAGCGTGCTCCAGGCGTCAACGCGGCCCCATAGTTGAAATTCATGTCGAAGTAGCAACCGCACGCCTCATTGACAGAAGCCGCTTGGGGCGCGAAGCCGACGACTTTTGCCGCCGCATTGTTGGCCGCTCCGGTCGCCTTCCACAGTTTGCCATCCGATTTGATATAGAGGGCATCGCCTGCCGCGATAGCCTCACCCGCCTTCAGACCGGGCAGGCGACAGTTAGGCGGAGGCTCAACCGAACACGGCGAAGGTGTTCCGCTCTTAGACAATTCAGCCATAAGTTAAACTCCTGTGAGTTAATATTCGTGTCAGAGTGCAGTGTATTCGCCACTCTTACGCAGTTCATCCACACGTTTGGCGATGGACTGCTTGGTATTGAGTCGGGGATGCTCACCACCCTCCGCATTGGGAGCAGCAGGCGGTTTGAGATCCTTTGCGACTTCTGCGGCATCGGCATCAAGCTCTGCGGCAGTGGTTCCTTTTAGGCGATCAATCCAACTTGCGGGCAGTTTGTGCTTATTGACCGCCTCGGCGCGCAGGAGGCGCATGTCACGCTCTGCCAACTGCTTCTCTGCCTCTTCTGCGCGGGTCTTAAATTCGGCCAACTGAGCGTCTTTCCGCTCCTGGTCGGTCATTTTCTCTTGTTCCAGAGCGCGAGTTTTCGCTTGCTCTTCGCGCAACTTCGTCCGGGCTTCTGCCGCCTCTTGACGCAACTGCTTGACGTGCTCCTCTGGGAACATCTTGGGCGGTTCTGCCGCAGGGGTCGGGGGCGTGGTGCCCGCCTGGGGCGTAGTTCCGGGTTCGGTCGCCGGGACCGTCGCAGGAGTGGTATCAGACATTGGGTAATGATCCTCTGCGGGCATCAGCCACGCAACAAAAAAAGCGGCCCCTCGGAGGTCGCTAGGTGGTGGAATGAAAGGTTATTCGTAATACTGTGCAGAATCCGCCTTTATGCTTATTCCGGCATTTCGTTCAGAACGACCTGCTGTTTCAAAAGCGAGACCGTATTTTGGAATGCCTTCTCCAGCAGTTCAGGTGGCAGGTTAAGTGGATACACACTCCCGCTACGCGCCATCCCTGCCATAACGCAATCGGCTATGAAGTCCAGCACGTCAATGAGGTTCACGTTCTGTGGAATGCCGTCTTCTTGCAGTAGATGGTGCCGGTTCAACTTACGGTGGCGATCCCACCAGCCAGTTTGCACGAATCCAGTTACAAAGTCAGCATGGAACCCATCAATGTCTGTAATCTTGTCTGTGTCATGGTTCTGCGCAGACTTACCTACCTGAGCCATAAAGAAGTCGAGTGCTTGGCGCACGTCGGAAATATGTTGCACGGAACTCGCCTGAAGCGTCTCCTTGCTGACGTTGGCGAAATCGCAGGTTCGCGTGTCTGCCGTTTCGCTCTTCCTTATGTAAATCAATGTACCAGCCGCCTTTCTGTACTTAGCCCTGGTTTATTAGTTCAACACGGTATTACGAACAGCCGAATGAAATTGGGTGTTTTTGGCGACTAGGCAGCCTGCTGGGTAGACTTGGTGCCCTGCTGGTTATCAGCACTACCCTGCACAACTACGGGCCGCTTCGCAGACTCTAAGCGCAATTGTCGCGCTTCCTGCTCGGCGTCTTCTTGGGCTTTGCGCTCCATGTACTCGCTGACCTCGTCTTCTTCCCAACCTTCGCGCTTTAGATAGAGATCAATGGGGCAGCCTGCTGTTACCGCCGCCTGTGCCGCCTGCCAGAACGCAAGGTTATCTTTGGCAATCTGCGCTTTGTCTGGTCGGCGTGGATCTCCGAATATCGCCGCTATGTTGGCGTCTTCGTTCAGATTCGCTTTCTGGTAGACGTTCGCGATCTCGGTTGCCCGATGCGCTACCGTCTGCCATGCGGCAGTAAACTTCTTGATCTGTCGCTGACACTTGCCTACCAGGGGCATCTCAGCGCGACCCAGGGCTTCACCAGAGGGCCAATCGCCTCCCGTGATGCTGTGAAGGGGTGTGCGGGTCATGCGTGAAACCGCCCGCATCTTCTCATTGTAAACCGCAATGAGTTGCGACATATCACCAGAAGGGAGGACGCCGAACCGCGCTTCATTTGTCTCGCTACGGAGTATCTTTCCCGGCCCTATTTCTAATAGTGTCGGGTTGCCATCTTCGTCTCGAACATCACCCATGCCGGTCGCCGTCAGCATCTGGAATGCCGTCAGACGTGCCGCCGCGCTGATGTCGTACTGCAGGTCATTGATCTGGTCTTGAAAACCAATCACACCGCCTGCAAGCTCCGACACGCCATAATTGGCTGGGCCGCGCCCACTGTTGGCAAAATGAATGATAGGGATATGAAGGGGCGAACCGTCTGCTTTCTCCCACGGCTGTATATAGTGCGATTCGCCTGGAAGAGGATACGGCGAGAACGTCAGGCCGCCCAATGCACCACCACCGCCCTCCGACACATACCGCTCTAGGCGATCCTCGTACCAGACAATACGCCGTGTCATCACCATGCCATCGATCAGGGCCTGCCAGTCCTTTACGGCATACAGAGGCTCCCCCTGCGCATCGTAGGCGATGAAGACACCGCTTTGCCCGTTCCACCAGGGTTCCCGGTGGATACAGACGCGCTCATACTCTTCCGAGTAGGAAAGCGAGACAGCGTAGTTCCCATCACGAAGCGCCGCATAGTGCGTCTCGCCGCTCTCATCGTCCAGGTTGACCCGCGTCCACCAGTCGTCGAGCCATTCCTGAACGGCAGTGTCTTCGACTTGGAACCGGAGCAACTCCAGCCGGTCTGCGTCTTCGGCTATGATCTGGTGGCACACGTTGTCGGCAAAGTCGTTGCCCAAGAGCGCCTCAAGCAGCAACTCCTGCTCTGGCGTGAGGGTTCGCAACTGCGCGCCCAACGCGTACTCCCGATAGGTCTGGATCTTTTTCGCCTGCGTGCGCTCAAAGAACGTGCTACGGTCTATCTCTATCGCTTCGTGATCTGTTTCGATTTTCGCCATAGAGATTAGTATTCCGACTGCCGCCGCTGCTGCTTCGCCTTTGCGCTTCCGTAGGTGCTGACCGTGACTGTCTTGCTGCCACTCAGTTTATCGACATAGGCCACTGCGTACCGCATCGTATCCATGCCGTGGTCGTACTCTTTTACCGGCTCTTCCTTGTTGGGTTTACCGTCAGCACCCTTTGCCCAGAGGTAGACCTCGAACTCCTGCTCGGTACAGGTTGGCTTCTTCTTATCAAGCAGTTCCTGATCGGGTTCGACCAATGCTCCCTCAAGCAAAAAAATACGGGCTTTATTGTCGCCGGCAACCTTGAGCCTCTGTTGTACGGCCTGTATTCCGGGTGAAACTGACTTCCATGCCGCCACGGTCTGGATACCTGCGGCTTTCATCGTCGCGCGGTCCTCTGCATCATGGTCGGCTATCGTGGCTTCATAGTGCTCATTCCCAGACAGAGCGATAATCTGCTTGGTGAGGTCCGCAACGAGCCGCTGTGTCTGGTATATCTCCCTGTAGAGATACATCCGGCCATCGGGATCAATAGCCCACCACTGACAGCAGAAAGGGTTCGTGTACCCGAAGTCAATAGACCGGATGCGCCGCCACTCTCGCGGTATCTCGAATGGCCGTCGCTTGATATGCAGTGCACGGTCAAACGCTTCGTAAACAGCGCCTTCCGCCTGTACCCACTTGCCGAGCCGCAAACGCTGATAACGTGAACCGGTCAGGCTGTCCAGAATGGCAAGCGACCGCACTCCCTGCGGGGTGATGTTCCCGGCCTCATCGAACAGCGTAGGATTGTCTTCGTGCCTGCTCTCCAGCAAGCGCAAGCCTTGCCGCGTCTTGATCCAGTGTGACGGCGGCCCAGGGTTGGCATCTCCAAACATACGCGTGTAGGGCATCACCGCGCCGCGCCCTGTACAGCGCGTCGTCAGCGTCTCCCAGTCCTCAAGAGTGAATTCCTCTGCCTGATTGACATAGAAGAAATCGCGCTCAGAAGACAACGCCTTGCCGGGATTGTCCAGGCCGATCACCCAGAGGCGCGAACCGTTCGGGTACTGGAACCACTCCGGCTTTTCGCCCCCATAGGCTTTAATTGGGCTGTCGGGGCCGATCACACGAATAAAGGTTTTTATCGCACTTCCGACAAGGGAGGAATAGGTCTTGCGGGCCATAACTCCCTGTGCGCCAGGATACTTCCACAACAGAGCGTCGATGTAGTTACAACAGCCCCAGGTCTTGCCGGTTTCGGCTGGGCCTGACACAATGGCTTCAAAGTCGCGAGTCTGCCACAACTCCTTAACAGCACCGCGAGGGCAAAAACCTCCGGTCTCTCCCTCGCGCAGTTCTGCTATCTGGTATCGTGCTGTCTGAACCATCTACAAGTCTTCCATCTTGACCCCGCTGATAATCTTCACAAACAAAGGCTTGTCGGGGTTGCCCGTGATTTCTTGGCTATCTCCCCAATCAGTCTTGCGTCGGCGTTTTAGCCATGATTCTGCGGCGCGCCAATCGAACTCTTCAGCAGTATATTCAGTTTCCGTTACTTCTTCTAAAGCCACCGGCTCTTCGACCGTCGTGCCGTCGGGGTGTTTGATCTTGCGAGTCTTAAAAATCGTTTTGACTGTTCGGCTTTTGTGGCCCGACTGAAAGCCGCCCGCAGCTTTTTTCATTACTTCGGAATACTCAGCCTCACACTGAGCTTCTGCCTGCGTAACAGCATTGCAAAACTCTGCAAAACTCTTCAACCAACGAGTGAAAGTAGAATAATCAATGCCAACACATTCAGCCGAAGCAGCACGCGAAACGCCTTGACTCAAAGCCCTTACGATAGCCGCAGCCTTTTCATCGCTATATTTAGTAGGTCTTGGCATATTTGCACTCACAAATCAGAAGCCCGCAGGGAGCGGGGCGAGTACGCTCAACCTGCGGGCGCGTGCTGACGTGGAGGGGTCGGCACAGGGTGGGTAAGTTGTTCTGTGCGGGTCAGATTTGCACTGACCGGGTGGTACCTTCCCACCGAGGTTTTCCCTCGGCATACCCCCGTAGGACGCCAACGCTGATGTACCTACCACCGTCGAAGCCGCTGTGTATCGCGAACACACCGCCGCACAAGGTTAAAAGTTGTCAGTAGTCCAGAATCACCGAATGGCTACGGCCCGCACTGGATGCTCCGCCAGAGTAGAGCGGGGTCGTCAACCTATGGCAGACGACTGGCGGATCGTAAGGTGATCCCCTGCGTGTCCTATCCACGCCGCTACTGATCGAAAGCAAAAGCCCCCAGCGGTTAGGCGGAGGGCTTCACAGAAAGGGAAGGGGACTTAGTTCGTCTCTCACGACTACAGGAATTTCGCCTGCATGTAGCCGGTCTCAGTTAAGCCCGGCATTCCGTCCCCACATTTTCAGCAGAGGACACGTAGTCCTCTCACCAGTAAGTATAGCCGGTTTTCTCATGGGATGCAATAGGTTTTATAAGCGCAATTAATTATTTTTCAGAGATTTATCAGATTCAGGCCGCCTCTCGCTCCTCAATCTCCCGCAATTTGCCTTCCACCCTGCGGGAGAGGATGCGCCCCAGTTTGTTCAACTCGCGCCCTAGAGCCTGCTGGGCAGTAACATCTTCCTTTGCCATCGCGGTATCACCCCGCTCTGCAATGTAGGTGAACCGCTCTTCGATCAGGTGCGAGGGGGTGAAGTCCAGAGTCACGACCGGAGTCGCGTTCGCAATGATCTGGGCTTCTGCCGCGTCGTAAGCGTCATTCAGTCGCTTTAGGATCGATTTGCACTGTGACGCTTTGACCTGCGGCGAGATCCTGGCGCAAAGTTGCTCTACCGTGTAGGGCGGCTCATCTCCCTGCCCCCAATGGGATAGAACGAACATCTGATAATCACGCCCGGTGAACAACTTCCGCGCCAATTCCCGGCTCTGGAGTTCACAGAGGGTCGGCTTGCGCTTGCGTGGCCTCCCACCGGTTCGTAGTCGCATATTCTCATTGTCTGCCATCTTGCGCTATCCTTTCGTGTTCGCCCTATTTGATCATCTGAGAGAAAAAGCCATGTTGACGTAGATGATCCTCGCCTGACTGCTGGTCTGGCATCCAGTGTCCACAGAGGCAAGTAACACCGCTGTAGGGGTCCATTTCGTCCCAGTTGAACCCATGCGCCTTGTATTCCAACGTCGGGAGCATTTCAGTCAGATTGATCAAAAGAGCATCTTGATCCGCCTGTGAAAGTTGCCCACACCAATGGTAGAATCCGGGGTATCTTCGGAAAACATTAAGCACCTTTTGCGCTTCATGCTCGGCCATGCTCATATCACACTTTTCCATCACGCTGCCTCCTTCACCTTCGCCCTATGCCTCTTCGGTGTCGCCCGTATCTGCCTCATCCGTCTGGAAGAGGATCTGCGTAACCCCATCATCTCCGCCCATAGTCCAATGTAGCACGCTCGAACGCTCACAAAGCGCCGCTGCTTCGAGGAACCTTTGCCGAAACGCGTCTCCCCGGTCGCTCTCTTCCCACCCCTCTTTGCTCCCATCCGGGCCTAAGAGCCACGTCTGGCATTGACCGTTGACCATCAGGAGCGAAGGGCCGGAAATGGTCTTACCGAAAACCGGATCTTGCTGCAGTGCTTCCATCGCCTGAATCGCTTCCCGAAACCCCTTCCCCCATTCAGGCAGATGCGCGACGACGAACTGATTGAAAATGTATCCCACACCGCGCCTCCCTATTTGATCGGCTTCAGAGTAGCCTCATAAGCCTCCACACGTTTACGCCATTCCTCTTTTAACAGCGTAAGCGTTCCAAGAGCCACGGCAGTATATTCTGGGTCATCGCCAGGATTAACTACCATTGCCTCCATAAACATCTCCATAAACTTCAAGGCTTCCTTATGCCCGAATAGGCGCGCATGTTCGTACACAGTCAAGTCAGGTTTGTCCACCGTCGCACCTCCTATCTCCACTCCGCGCACCCATTTTGATGAGGACCAGCGTGCCCCTTTTGAAGCCTGCAAGACTTCGCGGGCAAATACCGAGAGGGAAGGATCGTGTCACCACATACCTCTGTGATGGCTGAACCGTCTGGATTCCGATCAGGAGCCGTACAGCCTCCCTTTGCCTCTGGAGAGCCCAATTTGACGCCACAAGCAGAGCAGACGCCGTTATCCCAATACCACTGATGTTCTTTCATCGGTTCGCCTCCTATGGCCTGTAAGGCTTCTGTGTCGCCCTGAAAGCCGCGTACTCCGCATTGATCGGCGCTTGCTCCTCAGGGCTTCGGTAGCACCGCTTATCAGGCCCGTACGACACTCTGCCGCAGGTCTTGCATCGGAACATCTGCTTTCCAGACCCGGAGGCTTCTTCCGGCCAGGGGAGCGCCTCCCACTCACCGCTATGGTGTGGTTCCTGTGCGGCTAACTCCATCAGGAATTCACGAATTGGCATCGTTCTCCCCTTCCCGCTCCCGCACAACCCGATACAGCGCCCGGAGCGCCTCGTCGGGAGTTGAGCCGTATCCCTTGCAGTGTGTCCGCACACATTTGGCAACGAACTCTCCAGGCTCCTCATTGAACGCGATACAAAGCCACTTCATGAAATCATTGTTCAGTCTGTGGAAGCACCGCGTCATCTCCTCCACCGTCGGCGCGTCAGGCGGCAGCTCTTCCTTCGCCCGTTGGTAGCCGCGCTCCTCTGCCTGCCGGATAGCAATAGCGGCTGTCTCTACATTCTGCCGCCACGACCTGCCCAAGTTTCCACGCAGGACGCCTTCCGCGATCTCCTCCGGTGTCAACTGCTCATCACTCATGGCCTGCCTCACTGTTCTGTGTATCCCGTATCATGCGGCGCAGATAGTACTCAAACTGCTCCTTGTCTTCCCGGTACTTTTGCTCTGCCTCAGCCCGATCATGCTCCTCCTGAATGCGCCGCATCTCCCCCACACGAAATACCTTATCGATGCTAATACACACCATAATGCCGAACGTGACGCCGCCGAAGAACACGGCAAGATAGGTCATCATCTTTGGCGCTCCTGTTCTTTCTTCCGCCGGTATTCCCTCAGAGCCTGCAACGCATCCGCGCTCATGTTCCAAGCCGCATCTTCCCCGCTCTTTACCCAGAAGTCCAAAGCATTCGCCATCTGGTCAACGAGCGCGCGGGGCAAGGTCTCCATCGGAGTATGATCCTGACGGACGTAGGTAGGTGTTTTACTCAGATCCATCAGGTTGCTTCCTCACCTGACAGCGCGTTCCAATGTGCCACAGCGTCGTAAGTGCCTGCAAGAGAAATGTGCTCATCGAAATCCTCTGTGAAGTACACTTTCCCCTGTTTAATCTTCTCGTCCATAGTTTCGCTCTCCTCTTCCGCGCCTTCCTCAAAAGTCGGCACCCTCAGCCCCTCGGCGCGCAACAGTGCCTCCACCAGCGCCACCTGCCCGCAGTCCTCCCCGTTGCAGACCCCGATTGCCTCCCGCGCCACTTCCTCCCAGGGCGTCTCAGGATCAGCACAGGTCTGTTCGTATGCCCAACGCTTCCCGGCCTCGATCAGCACCGCGTGCTCCCGCTCCAGAGCCTCACAGCGCAACTCCCAGTACTCCTGGTCGGATACGGCTCTGCTCATGCGCCACGCTCCTTTTCTGCCAGCAGGGAGAGGGCGGCGCGGGCCTTTGCTCCAGGTGCAGGCTCTCCCTCAGCCAGCGTCACCTCATCGTCGGTATCATCCCATATCGGCTTCAGAGGCTCGCACAATGCGCGCACGTAGCTCTGAGGCGCACCGTAGAACTCCAGCGCCTCCCGCATGGCCTGGAACGTCGCGACGGGGAGGGTGACGGTCTGCATTGTGTCTCTGATGGGCGCAGCAACGAACGGAAGCGGCTTGCCCCCACAAATACACTCCCCCGGAACGTTCCCCCGCTTCTGGAGCGCATCAGACACCAATGCAGGGCAAAATATCGAATGGGTTATGTTCTCTGTCTCTCCGCTCATCGCTGATCCTCGTACTGCTTCGGCGCAGAGAACTCCCAATAGATGCCACTGGAGTCGCGTGGATCTTGGCCGCCCTGCCATCTGTCGGCCTCAGTGACGTTCCAAGCCTGCCGGAAGTGCCTCAGAACGATTCCGTAAACGGCGCTCCTTTCCGGTTCGAGTATGCCAATTCGCTTTTTAGATCCAAACGCCAGATTCTTCAGTTGGCTGTTGATAGTCTCCACTAGCCTGCCTGCCCTGGCTTGCTCACTCATGTCCAACTTGTAAGCCTGCTCCGGTTTCACCACCGGCGGCAACTGAATGTCAAACGCTTCCGTCTTCATGCTCTCACCTTCCTATCTAAGCGGGAACTGGGTTAAACCCAAACTTCGGCAAATCCCTCATAAGGGCTAGTTTCTCATGTGTCGCGTAGGGGTAAAAGGTAGCAACAGCCTTTTCATCCTCCCACTCGGAAAGGCTGAAAAGATAGGTTCTATCGCCGTCCCAATCCTCTGCCTTCAACAGCAGAGGATTGGGGAATGCCGTTGCATACCGCTTCTCCCAAATCTGGATTTCGGGTTCTGTCTCAGCCCCTCGAAAAAGGTGTATCTCAATTCGGAAAGTAATCTCTCTGTGTGCGCTCATGCTCTCACCTCCCTGCTCTGTCTTGGAGTGGATGCGGCTTTGGAAAGAAGGGGTTTCAAGGCAGGAGCATCCACACTCCTCCAAAGCCTGCATTTCCTACCTTGTGCCCTTATGCCGCTTTCGGCTCTTTACGCGCTTCCTGATACTGACTGAGTACCTTCGCGCAAGCCTCTTCCAAAGTCTGCCCATTGGCGCTGTAGACCTGTTCAGGATGCTCGGAAGAGAAGTTGCCTGCCGGAATGCGGAACTCCACAAAGAACCGATGCTCCCATGTCTCAGTAGACCTTCCTGACCAGCCTTCGAAGGCTCCCTGCATGGTGATCTTTAGAAGGTCTTGCTTGCCGGAATACATTCCCTGCCGGAACGCTATCTGCATCAGTTCCTTCATGGCATCGAACGCATAGGGCTGATACCCTCCACGCTTTGCCTTGTAGCCATCCAGTAACAGCCGGATCGCGCCCCGCTGCTCTTCCGTCAAGGCAGCCATATTGGCGAGTGCCCATGCAAGATATTCTTTCGGAACGTTGGTGATCGCCTGCCCTTTGTACTTCCCGAACGGAAACTTCAGTATGTCCGACATCAGATTACCTCCTAACTTAACACTGTTAATTGTCTTTACACCACTCAGAGAATAAATACCTAATGGGTCTAATGAGGACTTCTGCTTTTTTCTGCATTCCCTAGGGTGGGCAGCAGAGAGGCAGTGCGTCACGACAGGCCAGACGGTACCAAAACTCCCGTTTTCACGAGTTAACAGCTTGCCCTATGTGGGTTTGCCGTGCAGTTGGAGAAAGCTCCCGCCCGACGTGGTTCCCGTTACCACGCCCGAAGTCCTCAGAAGGCTCCTGTCGATTATCGGCCATTGCGCCCAGGCCGACCCGGTACGTATTGAAATGCCGTGGGCGGGACTCGAACCCGCGTTGCTCAGTAAACTACCGAGTGTCCTGACCACTAGACGACCACAGTGCCAGTCTCTCCCGGCTGTCTCTCTCAAAGCCTAAGCCTTGCGGTCGTCGATGAGATCCGCAACGGTGCAGATCATCCTGCCCTGTTCCAAGTCCAAGACCTCCATGCTCGGATAGTCTATCGCCGCCATATATCTACCGGGCTGGGTAGAACCACCATCAGAAGGCGCGCCTTCAACCTCCATAGAAAAGAACACCTCAGACCTTTTAGGAATATCTAGCCAAGCCATCTCTCTTATCTCTCCTCCCGCGAGCCCTGCGCGGCCTCTGGTTCAGCTTTGGCGATAGCGGCGCGGCAGAGAGTACATCTCTCGCAGTTGCAGTCATCACAGCCATTCAGTGCGACCTTCAGAGCGTACAGTAGATCAGGGGCGGCCACCATCAGCAGAGCGTTCGCCTTTATTTCCTCATCGGTACGACCCCGGACACCGCCATCATCGCATCCTGAATTTGCCTCTGCTCGTGAACCGAACATTACGATTGACACGCTATCAGACCCATCGGGACCACCGTCTATTCCGGGCAGGTCGTCGCTATCAAAACTGACTAGTCTCCACGGCCCCGGCGTATGTTTACTCATTCGCGTTTCCCCCTATTTCAGATACTATCAGTATACCACGTTTGACTACTTTTGACTACATAGTGAAATATTCAACACTGCGTCAAAGCGTGTCAGAAGTGGTCAAGAAGAACGGTTTGCGTGTATAATTACCGCATGACTACACCCAACGACAACCGAATCCGCGTCACCGTCCGGGTCTTGCCCGAAACGTACGAACTCCTGAAGCAGATCGCTGCAGAGCAGTCCCGCACGGTCAATTTCCAGGTCGAACACTACATCAAGCAGGGCGTCAAGGCCGACACTGAGAAGGCTCAACCACAGGAGCAACGCCGCCGTCCTCAGCAGCAGTAGCCTCACGCCCCAACGCCTCCAGTTCGGCCAGGCGCTCCCGCTTCGCCACCAGCCGGGCCTCGGCCTCTGCGGTCAGGTGGGCCAGTTCCGCCAGCCGCGCCTCCCCGATCCTGACGGCAATGCGGGCATCTCGCAGGCGGGCGGTGAGGGTCATGCGGCCTCCTGCTGTTGGTAAGATTTCGCCTCACGCTCTGCCTTCATGCGCTCCGCTCGATAGGCGATCCTGAGCGATGTCAGCTTGCCTTTCGCCTCCGCAAGCGTCATGCGCCGGATCTGCTCATTGCTCACGCCGCCCTGGTTAAGAATCCACCTGTCGAGAGGCTTCAAAGCGTGGAACGTGGCCGCTCGGTCTGCCGCGTCGGAGTGTTCCGCGATACGCCGGTTCGTCAGCACCGCGATCCGCTCCAGAAAGGGCGTTAAGGCTTCGTGTTTGTCCTTATCGAACCGGTACGCCTTATTGAACACATCGCTGCCGTCCGGCCCGGTGACGTAGACCGACCACCAGCCTCCCTCCAACTCCTGCAAATTGTTCGCGTAACCGGGTGTCCCTTTGGAGAGTGCATAACCGGTTTCAGTCGCCTTCCATACCTGCGCTGCTCTCTCTTGGGTGCGGATCTCTGACGTAGGCTCTCCCAGAGTAACGGTCGCCTTTCCAAAGCCCACCACCAGAGGAGCGATCACCTGCTCACGCTTCTTCCGCTCTACCTCTTCCGCTTCGCGCTGCTTCTCTTTCTCCTCCGCAAGCAACCGGCGCGCCTCCGTCAAATCCACGTCTTCAGCGGCTATATGGGCCGGCAGATCCAGCAGGTCAGGCAACTGCATCGGGTTGTGCTTGCCGCTGATGTCCTGGCACTCCAGCACCGTACAGAAAGGCTTATCGCTTGTCTCTATTGCCCAGCGCCGCTCCTCGGCGGTCTCCAGTCCGTCCACCAGCCCGGAAAGCGGCCTGCCGCCTCTCCCGATGCACTGGGTATAGAGCGACCATATATTCGTAGGCCGCGCCATGATGATACAGGAGCAGGCCGGAACGTCTACGCCCTCCGTCAGCGTCCCATAGTTCACCACCACCGGGAAGCGGCGCGCATTGAACTCTGCCAGGACGCGGAACCGCTCGCTGCTCTCTGTCGTCACCAGCGCCTTATGCGCAGGATCTTCAGGCTCTTTCGAGACGATGCACTCTGCATGGATTCCCGCCTGCCGCCACAACTCGGTTGAGTGTACGGCGTGTTCGACAGAGGCGCAGAACATAACCGTTTGCTGCCCCGGCGTCTCCTGCATCCATGCGTTGATAAGCAGGTTGGTGCGCTCTGCGTTGTCGATCTGATTGGCGAGATCCTTTTCCGCGAGGTCGCCGCGCTTGTCCAATTTCACCCGGCTGATGTCCGTATTCGTCTGCACCGGCTGCCACCGGAACGGCACGATCCAGCCGTCCCGCTGTGCCTGCTTCAGGCCGTAGGCGAAAACGTGTTTCTCAAAGATTGCCTCTGCCACATCCGCCGCCGTTGGTACGCCGTTGCGCTCGATCAGAGCAGGCGAACCGTCTACGTTGAACGCGTGAAGCGCCTGCCGGTCGCCGCGTTTGGGAGTGGCCGTCACTCCGATGTGGAACGCCTCCGGATAAACCGATTTGATTCCCTTGTGCGTATCGCTTCCACACCTGTGCGCCTCATCGTAGATCACCACGTCAGGCCGGAACCAGTAAAGACGAGACGGGTTCTTGATCGTCATCAGTGAGCCGACCACCACGCGGCAGGAGTGCGGTGCCACAGCGACATTGATCTCTGGCGCAATGTCGAACTCATCCAGCCCACAATGGCGCTGGAGGCTCCTGAGCGCCTGTCCTATGAGTTCCTGCGTGTGCGCCACAAACAGCACGCGTTTGCCGTGTAAGAGCGCATAGCGGGTCAACTCTGCAGCTACCGTGGTTTTCCCGGTCCCGGTCGCTTGCGTCACCAGTACGGATTTCCATCCCTGCGCCTGTGCCTCCACGACGGAGCAGAACGCCTGCTCCTGGTAGTACCGAAGCGTCTGCGTCATGCCACCACCTCCGCGAAGAGATCCTGCTGAGGCATAAAGCAGTCGAGGAGCAACTGCGGCTTCAGCACCACAGGCACAGGCTCACCGTCTGCGACTTTGCAGATCGACTCCGACAAGTCCAACCCGTCCAACTCATTTCCGAGCGATACCCAGTTCTCCCGATAACGGCGCGCAAACAACTCGATATAGGGGCCGTCGTAGAGTTCCGCGAAGGTGTAAACGTCATCCGGCTTCGCGCTATGTGCGCCCTGTTTGGCGAGGATGATACCGGGTTGCCTCTCGAATGGTTCCGGCGCGCGAGGGTTGCCCTTTGTGCCGATCATGATGTACTCAGAGCAGGCGCGGGCATGGTAGCCGCAACCGATACGCGGAAGGCTGTCCTTTGATAGTTTCAGCCAGGGAACACCGGTTTTATACTCGAAGCCCCAAGCCTCCATTAAGGCAAGTCCTTCTGCCATTTTCGGCCACGTACACCACATCAGCAGAACGCAGTCGTTAGCCGCAACGCACGCGACAGGTAGAATCTCCATCGATGCCGCCTCTGTGCAATCGTAGTGCGCATCAGGCGAACGCTTCCGTCCCATCGCGCCATACGTCCAGTACATCCAAGCCGGATCTGCAAGGATAACGCCGAATTTACTCATCGCTTCACCCCGAAAACCTGCGTTTCTCCTTCACATCTTGCGGCTTCGATGCGTTCAAAAGGCACGAAAACATTCAAGTCCCAGCCCTGCGCGTCTATCGTGGAAATCACATACCCGCCGCGTTGTTCGTCACGAATCGCCCATGTAGCTTCATATTCTGGTATTGCGTCAGAATCCTCCGTTTCAACCTCAACAGCAGAATTGGCCTGTTCCTGGCTCTCAGGAGGCGCTACGAAGCGCGAAGGCTCATAACGCGGCAGAACAGCGGGGGGAGGACTATTCGACTCGTTATTCTTTTGTGCCACATGTGGCACAAAATCAACAGGCACGGCGGCAGGGAGTTCAGGAACAACAGGGGGAACGTAAATCGCAGTCGGCTTCGGCAGGAACTGCTTGACGATGTTCTGCACCTGGTCAAACTTGACTTTGCCCTTCGATGTCAGGGAGTGGTGGAGTATTGCCTCATAACGCTCTGCGACGACCCGCTGCGTCTCAGCTGAAAGAGGCCGCAGTTCCGCTGCTACGCGGTGGGAAGGAATCTGCAGCGTGATGGCGTTCCTGTCCACCTGCTCTACCAGTGTCTCCCCACTGATGCAGGCGAGGTTGAGCGCCACAGCGACTTGCTCGAACCAGTTGTACGCCGTTCTGCGCGGCACGCTCCGGTATTCGCAATACTCCTCGATGGACATATCGAGCGCCTTGTGCCCGCGAAGTCCGATGAACACGGTAAAGAGAATCGCGCTCAGGCTGTGCGTATTGGCGAACATCGCGTCAGCGACTTCGGCCTGCTCACGGTTCAGAAAGTACAGATCGTCGGTAAATACCTGATAGGGAATCAGTTCCTCGTTTGTGGTTTCGGTCGTCAATGTCATTCTCCTAAAGTCGCTTGCTCTCTACCAGTGCGCAGAAGTGCCTCTGCACGTAGCGCTTGACACTCTCTGCGTCGGTAAACATCTTCGCGGCCTCTACCGCCGCGTCTACGTTCTCTTTGCGCCTCTGCGCCTCTACAGCGCGCTTTGCCTGCTCCATGCGGATGTTTTGCATGTGAAGGGCATAGACGCCCTGCCAGTGCTCTTCCCACGACGGCAACTCTTCCAGGGGGCCGACAAAGGCGTCACGCTCTTGGATCTGCTGCAACGCCTCCTCGAAGGTAATCACAGCCCACCTCCTAGCGGGTCATGGCGGCCACGGTGCTGCCACCAGCGGTGATGATCGGGCGCGGGCTATCGCTGTTGAGCAGTGTCAGGTTCGGCGCGCCAAATTCCGTATAATCGTCTTCTTCCCAGGGATTAGGCTCTTGGGGCGGTGGGGCGCTGGCTTCCATCGCTGCATGGTGCGCCTCGATAGCAGCCGCCTCTTGTTCTATCTCTGGAGAAACAGGCTGTTCAACAGGAGGCGCAAGGGAAGCGATTGCAAGCCGCCAGAGTTCCGGGGGGCGGCGCGCCGCTGTCATATAGGTTTCTGCAGTCCATTTCGCCAGAGGTACATCGGAGACAAGCAGGGGGCGAATAGCGGAGAGCTTGCCCTGGTAGAGATATTCCCCGGCAACGGTTTTGAGTATGCCGACGGCCTCTTCTATGGTGGGAAGTGGTTCCGGGTCTTGCTCTGATTGCGCAGTGGTCGGAACAAACTCGGCTTCGATGGTGGTGAGGTCTTCGATGTCCTGGGTATAGAACTCAGAGGCGTTTACGGCTACCAGCGTGGTTCCGATTAGCGCGCGCTTCTGTGCCATTTTCTGAAACGTGTTCACCCCTTCGGCGGCATCAGGGTTCGCCATTTTGCCGACTTCCTGGTTTGTGATCTCAGGGTCATGTTTGGAAAACTTCGCCCCGCAACCGCCTTTTTTGTTGGCACAGTAGAAGCCCCCACCATATTCCTCTTTGCTCTTGGAGATAGCCGCCGCATCGCATCTAGGACAGCGGCGCTCGGTGTTGCGGTATCGGTATTTCGGTTCCCAGGAGTTGCAGGAGGCTTCTGTTTTTGCCATCAGTACGCCATCGCGGAAGAGAGAACAGGAGTAGACATAGTAGAAGAACGCTTCACCGCCGTGCGCTTCGCCTGTCCAGTCCTCCACGCATCTAACGAGGTCAAACACAGGCTGCAAGCCGAAGATCGTGCAGAGCTTTTCGGCCCCCGGCTTGTAGAGCGTGTTTTTGTTCGTGCCGGGAATCATGCCGTAGTCGAAGTCTTTCTGCATCAGTTCCGCGTTCTGGGAGACCTGCACCAGAATCGCACGGCGGGCAATCATGTTTGCAATAGACATAGCGGGCATAAACAGATCCGCCGCCCCCGCTCTTATGGTCAATGCTTCTGCGCTCATATCGTCTCTCCTGGTGAATTTAATCGCTTATCGGTCTCCACGACCGCCGCCCAAACCTCTTCCCACGTCCAGCATATATAACTGCCGCCCCGGTCGCAGAGGCGTTGCTGATCGTCACTGATCGGCGTCCCGCTGCCCTTCATTTCTACATCCAACCACACCCCCACCGGCCACGCCGCGCCCCTTATCTGCAGGTCGGGCGTCCCTGGTGTATTGCCCTGCCAGCCTGTCGCGACCGTGAATGTTCCGCACTGGCTGCACTTGACCCCGGCCCGGCTCTTGCCGACTTCCAGCACTTCATAACCGCGCCCTTGGAGCGCTGCCACGACCTGCGCCTGTAGATCCTTTTCTGCGACCTTCACCGTCACAACCTGCCGCCCTGGATCAAGCCCCGGCAGTTTCGGCTGCACGACGCGGTACTTCGCCACCGCCCGGACTGTCCCGTAGCTGCATCCCTCTGCCGGGCAGTACAGGACATCGGCGTACCGGCTGTCGGCCAGGAGTTCGGTATCACATTTTTTGCAGACCGGAACAGTCGGCACGCTTACCTCGAAATCTGTAAAAAGTCCCCGGCTGATGCGCACCGCCGGGGCAGTATTCTCTCGCTGGAGGCGTCGGCTCTTACTACCGCCCTCCTCACAAGGCTCAGGAAGCCCTCTGAGGAGGGGCAGGGCGCACCACAGCCCTGCGTGCCTTCAACAACGCGGCGTCATCCCGTTCACCGTCGGGCCGCCAATCTTGATGAACTCTTCGTCAGTAGCGTCGATCTTTCCATCATGGACCGCCTGCAATTTCGTAGGATCGCCTGGAACGGTCGGGTCAATGTCGTGAATGAAAACGAGGTTCAGGTGGTTGCGAACCATCTTCACTTGATCGGCATCAAGCCGTGTATGCCCGCTCAACTCGAAAAATCCCTGAAGCCAAAACGCGAAGTCTCTTGCTGTCATCGCCTCTCCCCTTTCAGAGCGGCTGGGCGCGGTTTGACGATCTGAACTGACGACGGCGGCAGGGTGAATTCCGCGCCCATGCGCCGCACCTCTTAGGCAGGCGTTTCGTCAGTCGCCGGAACCGAAGAACCATCGCCGGAATCGACGGGCGGCACGCTGGTGCCATCGGTAGGAGGGGCCGGGGTCGGGTCGGGCGTCGGGGTCTCCGGTTGCGGGTTCGCCTTCGCCAACTCCGCGAGGTTGAGGTTGTTGTCACCAGCCACCTTGTCCAACGCGGTGTTGAACTCCGCCAGAACGTTCGCGGCGGTGAGATCGGAGGCATCGACCTTCGCCTGCAACTCCGCGATTTTGGCCTCTCCTGCCGCGATGGCAGCCTCATCCTGCTCGTCGTCGCTCTTCGCCGCTGTGAGCTGCGCCTGTGTCTCTGCAAGCAGTGCATCCTTCGCCGCCAGTTGGTCAGTGAATGCCTTCGTGACCGCCGCGTAACTTACTGCCAGAGCCTGAATGCCGGCCAGTTCCTGCGCATCCTGTGCCGCGATGGCGTCGAGCTTTGCCTGTGTGGTTGCGTCCATCTGTTTTCCTTGTTCGAGTATTTCGTCGAGCTTCTGGAGCGTCCTGATAGCGCGCCCCTTCCGGCTCAACAATGCGTAATCTTCAACCATAGGGGAGTTCCCTTTACTATGCGTTTCGCGGTCTATCTCTCTTCTGTTTTGGGCGCGGTTCTGTCTTCCGCGCCCTGTACGGTTCTGCTGATTTACCCGATCGGGCTTTTACTTTTTGGTCAAATCCGCGCTCCTTTCGAGTGTGGTAGGGAATGCAGTCCCCTCCTCCGAACCGACCACCTTGCAGAGTTGATGTTGAAGCACAAAACGCATCTGGTCGGCTCGGAGCAAGGTCGGCAGTGGTGCCGCCGTCCCCGCTGGTGCGTCAGTATTCTTTCGATCCTAAAAAGCACGGTTCACCCTTCTCCGCGCACCACTCAGAGGCTAACTGCTCCTTAAGGAGTTCCCCGTCATCTCCATCGAAGAGCCTTAGAAGCCTGTCGTCAGGCAACTCCTTAAACTCATCAATCTCGTCGGCAGGCAGTTCGTAATGCTTCGCGTTCGCCTCAAGTGCCGCCTCTGCGCTCACATCGATCATCCAGTCCGTACCGTTCGAGTAAACATGCAGTGCCATCTATTCCGCTCCTTTCCGGCGCACTATCCGCGCCTTCCCCTCCGTGATGCCGACCGCTGTGTTGCGTCCGTTAAGATTCCGTCCGCTCGCCTGTTCAGGAGAAAGAGCACATTGTAGATCGGCATCACGCAGGGGAGATTAGGGCCGCGCCTCCCTCACCGCCACCGAAGCCCCCGTGTTGCCGCCCTGTGGGCGCTGGTGATGGCCATACCACCACGCTGCGAAAGCGATATAGGCGAAGGTGCTCCCGACGATCAGGAGCGCCAGTACAACGCTGTTCGTCAGCCTGTAGGCCCATCGCGACCGCGCGCCGCTCTGGATTAGGTCATGCAGGCCACGGGGCGGCAGGGCAGATCCAGCAGGCTTGGCCTCCTTGCCACGGCGCGACCACGAAAGCGGCAGTTCCGGCAGGGGGATGGGGGCGTCCTGGGTGTCGCTCTCCTGCCATGCGGGTTGGTTGCTCATTGGTCGAATTCTCCCTTCGCTTTAGGTACACATCGCCCGGTATGCTTGCCTGTCTCGGCCTTGCCTTTTCGGCCCCATTCGGCCCGCTCTGCTTTTCGCCCTGGCATATTGTCCACAGGAGCGTAACTGGCTGTCATGCCGTGATGCTCACGCATCCGCTGCACCGCCGCAGGGCCGACGACGCTGAATCTCTTGAGTGTCGTCTCCGCTTCTTCGAGCAGGCAGGCCAGGCAGAGGGATCGTCCTTCCGACGCGTGGATAGTGCGCCGCCCACATTTACAGCAAGAGAAAGTCTTCATAGCGCCTCCTGTTCTTGCCGAACCACATCCCATAGCGCTCTTATGTCCGACTGAACTAGAGAGCCTTCCAAGTGTTGCTCTGTCAGTTGCACAGCGTCACAGTTATCCTGTCCACTGACACCGGCCCATAAAGCGATTAGTAAATCATGCCGGGAAGCACAGCCCATAGAAATTACCGTCTCCCGCGCGTTGTGCTTGCAGGATGCAGATCCGTTCCAGCGTGCCCCATTCGGGCTGTCACCCTCTACTATGTATTTATTGCGCTCCAACGCGAACAACAGCAGGGATTCGTGTTGTGTCAAAGGTTTTGGGCTTCCGAGATCATGCGCCAATTTGCGCGAACCAATAAACTTTCGGTGCAGACGGTTTGTTTCAGCCTGCATAAGTTCCAGCGCCTCTTGCGTTCGCTTCTGCACAATTTCCCCAGCAAGGCGAATAACTTCATCGTCCGTCACAGCGTCTCCCCCTCCTCTCCGAACATGGCCACGCCAGGATTTCGGCTCATCTCTGAGAGCATGGTATCCACAAGGCGCTCGGCATCAAGGCGCTTGTAAATCAGATCTCCCGCCTCTGCGAAGGTCTCCCATGTGGGCTTCCTGAAGGCTTGCTGTGCGGCCCGCATCTCCCGTACAGCCTCCCGAAACGTCACCGCGTTATCCGCCGCCGCGAACAGCCGGGCGTCTGCCTCCACCATGCCCCGCGCCGCCTGCCGATCACCTTCCCACACCGACCAGCCGAATGTGGAGCCGTCGTTCTGCGATCTGAATCTGCTCATGCCGCCACCTCCTCAGCCTTAACGCGAAGATCCTTGCCGCAGAACGGGCAGAAACTTGCAAATAGGCTCGGCGTTTTTCGATTCCACTTGGTGTTGATTTTGTGAGTCGGAATCGCCATGACAGTGAAGAACTCGCCCTGCATCGTCATAGCCCTCGACAACGACAACTGCGCGTTATGCGGCTCAAGTTGAGTACCAATCGCCTCCCAGCACTCACAGGGAATTGTCTTGCTTGTCATGCCGCCACCGCCATTTCTTCCACCACACGCCCCACGGCCTCATAGCGCAGCGTAAACGTAATGGGCTCAGGATCGTCGCGGTCGTCCAGCGCCTGCTCTGCCTCAGCCTGCCGCAACCACGCCACCAACTCCGGGGGCGTCTCGCACATCGCCGTGCTGCCATCACCCCAGAACATCGAAACATTCAGGTCACTCACCGATACCTTGGCGAATTCACCCATCGTGCAGGCAATGACCGCCTCCACGACCGTTCGCACCGCGTACTGCCCCAGAAGCGACGCCGGGACGTGGAACGTTTTGCTGACTATCCTGCTCATCGGCTCTCCT
>Ga0247760_1000273_pt1 | contig 57868 bp, 38 predicted proteins | sample UWRJL171409R4_FD_179936 | JGI IMG/M metagenome (GOLD analysis project Ga0247760, IMG submission 179936) | Plant litter microbial communities from Arlington Agricultural Research Station in Wisconsin, United States - UWRJ-L171-409R-4 | ecosystem: Environmental > Terrestrial > Plant litter >...
CTGGTAGCTAAACGGCCCATGCCAATCGAAGTGCACAATCCCGAACTTCCGCCCTGGATACTTCGGGTCGGCGTCGGGCAGGATCTTCAGGCCGTCGTCTGAGACTTTGCCGGTGCCGTATTGGACCATCACGCCGCGCTCGGGGTCGAGCGTGAGGAGGGGCATCGCGGTGGCGGGAGGGAAGGCCAGCTCGTTGGGGTAGGAGACGGCGACGGGTTGGCTGGCGAACGCGTTGGCGGGTTGGAAGGCGATGATGAAGAAGTGGAAGCCGGGCTGGGTTTGCGGGACTTCTTCGGGCAGGCGATCGACGGGGACGGGCACGGCGGTGAGCGGGAAGGGGTCCGGCTTGCTGCCGTCCGGCATCGTGAGCGTCGTGCCGGCGTAGACGGTGAGCTCCAGGTTGGGAATGCTGGGGTAGGTGAAGATCTGGTCGGTGGGCGCGTTCTGTTTCACGCCGACGGTCGGCGCGTTGTCGATGCGCGGGAGGTGCACGAGCGCGGCGGCTTGGGTGGCGACCCCGGGGGCGATGGTGTGCGAAAGGTCGACGCCTGCGTATTTGCCCGCGGGCTGCGTGACCGTGAGGCCGTCGTAGCGCACGAGCTGATTGCTGGTGCAACCGACGGGCAGGTTCGTGAAGGCGAAGTTACCGGCGGCGTCCGACTTGGTGGTGCCTTGGCAATTGGTGCTGCCTGCGTTGCCGTTTTTGCCCAAAAGGGTGACGGTGACGCCGATCAAGGGCGTTTCCCGCGGGTCGTCGAGGACCGCGCGTCCGACGAACGCCGTCGTGGTGGGCGGTACGGTCACTGCGAGCGCGCCGAGCTCACTGTGCGAGGCATTGTCGATTTCTGCGCTCGCTCGTACCGTAAGCTGGATTTGACTCGCGGCTTGGTCGGCCGCCGCGTGCAACGTGAGCAGGGCCCAGTCGCCGGCGCGGATTTTCTTCGGCGTGAACGCGGCCGTCACGCCAGCAGGCAGCCCCTCGATCGTGAGATCGGCGAGGTCCGCGAAGCCGCTGGTCGTCGCCAAGCGCACCACCGCGGAGACCGAGACGCCAGGATTCAGCGAGACCGTGCTCGGCTCCACCGCGAGCTCGAACTCTGCCGACGGCTCGATGGTGAGCGGCGTGCTCGATTCTGTCTTCTGGTCGCCGACTTGTAGCGTGAAGCTGCCGGTCGTGGCTCCGGGTGGCAGAATGAACTGCACTTGGGTGTCAGTCGCTGACACCACCGTGGCTTCGACCAGGCCCGCCGCGGTCATTACGAATACGCGGACCACGCCGTCCGGGCTCGCGAAGCCGCTGCCGATGACCGTGACCAGCGTCCCGGCGGGGCCCGACGCAGGCGAGAAGCTAGTGATTATCGGGGACGACGTCCCAGCCGTGACACTGAACGCCACGCTGTCGGCGTCACTCGTTGCGTCGCCGTCGTTCACCGTCAGGTTGACGACGTACGCGCCGACCGCATCGGGCACGAGGGTCGGCGTGGCTGTATTTGCCTTGGAAAGCTTGGCTTCGCTGCCTGAGGGGCGCGTTTCGAGCGTCCAAGTGTACTTGAGCGGGTCGTGATCGGGATCGCTCGAGCCGCTGCCGTCGAGCGCGAGTGACTGGCCGACTTGGGCGTCCCCGTCGAGGCCGGCGTCTGCTGTCGGCGCGCGGTTGTCCGGAGTCAGGAGCGCGGTGACCGGTTTACTGTCGACCTTGCCGTCGTCGACGATCAGCTGGACCACGTAGTCACCACGCAGATCTGGCGTCAGCGTGGCCTTGGACTGCTCGCTCTTCTCTAAGGTAGCGGTGCTGCCTTTGGGTTGTGAGAGGAGGGACCAGTGATAGCTCAAGCGATCGCCGTTCGCGTCGTGCGAGCCGGTGCCATCGAGCGAGACCGAAGCATCGACGCGCACCGGATCCGTCTTCACGGCGATTTCGGCGCGCGGGGCTAGATTCCCCGTGCTCACGGTGACCACCACTGGGTCGCTGTCGAGCGTACCGTCGTTGACGATCAGCTCGAGAAGGTAGTCACCCTCGACGTCGACGGTGAACAGCGGAGCGATCGCGGATGAGTCCGACAATGCTGCTTCGCTGCCGTCCGGCTGCTCCTTGAACCGCCAACTGTAGGAAATCTTGTCGCCGTCCGGATCTGACGAGGCGCTGCCGTCGAGCGTGACTTCGTCGCCGACCTTGGCCGCGATATCCTCCCCTGCGCTCGCGATCGGAGGCCGATTGTCGGACGTGGAGACCGAGACGCGCGCGGGGGAACTCGAGAGTTCGGCATCGCTGACGACGAGCTCGAAGACGTAGCTGCCCGTTTGCGGCATTTCGAACTTCGGGCGAACCGCCGTTGGGTCCGAAAGAGAAACCTTGGCGCCTACTGGTTGGCTGAGGACCGTCCACGCAAACGAGAGCGCGTCGCCGTCGGGGTCCGTGGAGCCGCTGCCGTCGAGTGTGACCTTGTCGCCGACATCGACGGTTTGGGCGGGCCCAGCGTCTGCGCTGGGGGCGCGATTGTTTCCGGAACCAGCAGCGCCGCCGTCGCCCGCGCCACCGCCGTCATCGTTGGATTTCGGTGCGCCGCCGCCGGAGCTGCAGCAAATCAGAATGATCGTCAGAGCGATCGCCCAAAGCCTCGAAAGCCGATTCATTCCTGGAGCTCCAACAGGCGGGAAAGGGCAAGAGTGCGCTGAAGCCCCATCGTGATTCGACTACCACAATAGCGGATGCGCACGACAGCGTCTCTCCGAAAGCGAATGCGAATATGACAAGAACGTACAAGTGCAAAATTAACTATGCTGCTCGAAACGCGGCTGATTCCCCAGCGAAATAGTGAGTGCTAGTGACGCCGGGATGCGGATTCGGTTGGTGCGGACTGCTTGAATGAGCGTTGCCGGCCGTGCTAACGAAGCGCATCATGACCGCGGCGGGTTATCATGCTTTCCGGCGGGCCCTAGCGCTGTTCTGTCTTGGTCTGCTGTCGGCCGCGTGCGGATCGGAAGCCGCTCGTGCGGAGCCCGCGGAGACGGACTCCTGGAACCTCGTCTTTCACGACCTGCCTGCAGCATTGCTGTCGGTTACCGGTAAGAGCGCGAGCGACGTCTGGGCCGTCGGCGCGGTGCTCGACGACGAAGCGCTCGTTTTGCATCGTGACGGACAGTCCTGGACACGTGTGCGCGTGCACGCAAAGGGCGATCTGTGGTGGACGCAGGTCTTCGATGACGGAACGCTGTTCATCGCGGGAGATCGCGGCACGATCGTGCGCGGCGACGGCGAGAGCTTCAGCACGCTGGCCACGCCCGACCCGCGCGCCACCCTGTACGGAATTTGGGGCACGGACCCAGAGTCCCTGTGGGCGGTGGGCACCGATGGCACCAACGGAGTCGTGTGGCGCTCGAATGGCGAAGGGGGGTTCGATGCGGCGGACGTCGATCCGGCGTTGCTCGAGCAAACCACGTTGTTCAAGGTTTGGGGTCGCAGCGCGGATGACGTCTGGATGGTCGGCGATCAGGGCCGAATTCTTCACTTCGATGGTCAGAGCGTCTCGGCCAGCTCGTCGAGGACGCACGTGCCGTTGACGACGGTCCATGGCACGGACACCGCGCTCTACGCGGTTGGCGGGCTCGGTGGCTCCGTCATCTTGGGGCTGGAGCAAGGCCAGTGGCTCGACCTGACGCCGCCCGGCGCACCCGCCGTGACCGGTGTGTTCGCTCGCGGTGACGAGGCGTACGTGGTCGGGGTCTTTGGAGAAGCCTTGGAGCGGACTGGAACGGGCCCGTTCCGACGGGTCGAGACGGGCCTGGACCTCGCGCGAGACTACCACTCCGTTTGGATCGATGAAGAGGGCGGAGTCTGGGCCGTGGGCGGTCACGTGAACGACGCGCCGCTCGTTCAGGGGCTGCTCAGCTATGCCGGGCCTCACCCGCCGCCCAATCGTACCCCTACTTTATGAAGCGGTGCCTGATGTCCGTGACCGCGCTTTACCTTCTGATCTGTGCGGGCTGCACCGACGAGACGCAGCAAGGTTCGGCCCCCGAATGCACGCGGAACGGCGTGTGTGACGACGGCGTCTTTTGCAATGGCGAAGAGCGGTGCCAAGACGGAAAATGCACCAACGGCGCAGCGGTCGATTGTGATGACCAGCTGAGCTGCACCATCGACAGCTGCGACGAGACCAAGTGGGCTTGCCGGCACGATCCCCCGGATGCCGACTCAGACGGTCACGCCGATGCGTCGTGTAAGGACTCTCGCTCGCGTCCGCTCGGTGACGACTGTGACGACTCGGACGCTTCTCGATATCCCGGCGCGAAGGAATTTTGCGATCCGAATCAGGTGGACGAAGATTGCGATCTGTCGACGGTCGGAGAAAAGGACGACGATGGCGACGGCCTAACCTCGGTGTCGTGCTGCAATGCCAGCGCCCGCGAGCGTCAATGCGGTTCCGATTGCGACGACACGAATTCGCGCGTCAGCCCAGAGGCAAGCGAGAGCTGCGACGGCGTCGACAATGACTGCGATGGTCGGGTGGATGAAGACGTAGAGTTGCTGCTCTTTCGTGACGCCGACGCCGACGGGTACGGGGCGGGCGACGTCGCGCTCCGATCTTGCACGAAAGTTCGAGGCTATTCGACTGAGGATGGGGACTGCGACGACAGCGAGCCCACGATTCATCCCGGAGCTCCCGAGAGTTGTGCAGTGCCTGCCGTCGACCGAGATTGTAGCGGCACGAAAAATGACCTGCCCGGCGGATGCGCCTGCAAGACGGGCAGCGAACGCCCGTGTCCGCTCGCGGGGCTCTGCAGCGCGGGTGTCTTGGCCTGCGCCGATCGAGTTTGGGCCTCCACGTGCTCGATCCCTCCCGTGCCGGAAGCGTGCAACGGTCTCGACGATGACTGCGACGGTCAAGTCGACGAGGGCGTTACGGTCGATTGCTACGAGGACACCGACGGGGATGGCTATGCGGCGGCAGGCAGCGAGCATAAAAACTTTTGCCCGACGGACGAGCAAGCACAGGGTTGCCCGCAGGGCTTCACCCAGCGCGCGCCGTCAGGGGGCGCCATCGATTGCGCTCCGAAAGACGGCGATGTCTCGCCCCAGACGGCCGAGCTCTGCAACGGCAAGGACGACAACTGCGACGGATCGGTCGACGAGGGGTTGGCGTTGACGCAGCGGTTCATCGACAGCGATGGCGACGGCCATCCGGGGACTGCGGTGCAGCGCTGCGCCAAAGACCCGACGAGTGCGAGCAGCGCCGATGACTGCATGGACGACAATCCGCTCGTTTATCCGGGCCAAGACGGGGTTTTCTCGAGTCCAGCTTGCCGGCACGGCTTCGTGCCCTGTCGCTCGAATACAACCACTTGGCGCTGCAAGCCGGCCGGCTCGGACGCCTGTGGTGGAGATCTGATGGCGGCGCACTGGGACTACGATTGCGACGGGGCGGTGGCTGGTGAACCCTTCGTGAGCGATCCGTGTCTCACGACCAGCACTTGCGGGGCTGGCTGCGGGCCGAGTGGCTTCCTCGCGACGAGCTCCGGCGCGCCCAGTTGTGGATCGACCCAAGCCTATCAAATCTGTCGTTGCCTGGGCGCGCAGGGCGGCGGCTGTACCGGAATGACTGAGCAACACCCTTATCCCTGCCACTGATTCACGAGGCTCAATGAACCGCACTCGACCCAACCTTCGATATCGGCCGAAACTTTGGCTGCCAACTCTATTGTTTGCCGTCGCGCCCGCGCTGCCTGCGTGCGGTGACGGTTCTACGCAGGCGCCCGCTTCGGCGCTTCGCTCCGGTGACATCACGACCTGGGCCGGCGATGGAACTCAGGGCCACGATGGCGAGGGCCACCCACGTCTCCAGAGTTGGCTCAACCAGCCCATGGGGCTCAGCTTCGCTCCGGACGGGACGGCGATCATTGCGGACTGGAACAATCACGCGATACGCCGGGTGACTTCCGAAGGAACGCTCGAGAACGTCATTGGCCAACCATTCCCCGGTGATTGGCCCTGCCAGAGCCCCGAGGATCCATCGAACTGTCGCGTTCCGCTCACGGCTGCGATCCCCGGCGCGGAGCTCAACCTCAACCATCCGACGGCCGCAGCGTGGGATGGGACAGACGGCTCCTTTTATCTCGCTGCCTGGCACAATCACAAGGTCGAGCACTACGATGCGTCGAGCGGAGAGGTCACCGTCCTTGCCGGAGGCCAGAAGCCGGGCTTCGCGGGGGATAACGGACCTGCAGCGAGCGCGCTCTTGAACTTTCCTTCTTCGCTCGCGGTTCAAGCGGACGGCGGTTTGCTCGTCGCGGACGAACGCAGCAATCGCGTGCGGCGAATCGCGCCCAACGAATCCCGCACCATCACTACGGTAGCTGGCGCTGCCGCAGCAACCGGGACGGACGCTGATGGAGTGCCGGCCACCGAAGTTCTTTTGAAGCTCACCACGACCGAAAAAGTCTCGGGAGCCGATAACCCTCCACCGGGCGGCGCGATCACCCTGGCGAGTGATGGTGCGCTGATCATCGCAGATTCGTTTCATCACTGCGTGCGTCGTGTCGACCCCGGTTCGGACGGGATCGTCGGAACCGGCGATCCCGAAGAAGAGCGCGTGAGCACGCTCGCCGGGACGTGCGCCGCGAGCGGCGGCTACGCTGGGGACGGAGGACCGGCGACGGCTGCGCTGCTCGCTCGCCCCTGCGGCGTCGAATTCGCCCCCGATGGCGCCCTGTACATTGCGGACACCGATAACCACGCCGTGCGTCGTATCGATCCGATTTCGGCGACGATCCAAACCGTCGCGGGCACCGGGACGCCCGGTTTCTCGGGGGATGGCGGCCCGGCCACCGCCGCCCGTCTACGTCAACCCTACGGCCTCACCTTCGACAGTACCGGTTCTCTGTACATCGTCGACACCCTCAACAACCGCATCCGCCAGCTGGTCCAATAAGCCCATGCAGACGCACCTCTTCATTCCGCTCTTGCTCGCAGCAGCCACCGCTTGCGGCAGCACCTCAGGGTCTGACGCCCGCGCTCGTTCCGCTCCGACGCCCGTCGTCATCGCCGTTGGGAACATCGATACGGTCGTGGGCACCGGTCAACGCGCGACCGACCCCGTCGACGGAGACGCTGACGGCATCGTCGACCCGTCCATCGCGGCGCTAGAAGCACTCCTAGATACGCCGATGGACACGCTGAGCGCCGCCGATGGCACTCTCTACGTGATCGACTGGAACGGGCACAAAGTGCGCGCCTTGGGCGAAGACGGCATGCTCAGGTTCGTGGCTGGGACAGGGATCGAAGGGGACGCTTGCGAAGCGGCACAGACAGAGGGTAAATGCCCCGCAGCGGCCTCCGAGCTGAATCACCCAACGGACGTGTTCATCGATGGGACGAACTCGATTTGGATCGCTGCCTGGCACAATTCCAAGATCAAGCGCCTGGACTCCGACGGGTTTCTGCAAAACATCTGCGGGACGGGGAACCGTAAGTTCGAAGGCGACGGCGGCCCCTGTCGTGACGGGGCAGGCACGGACCTGGTTTCGTTCGATCTGCCATCGGGCATCGTGGTCGACCCGTCCGGCAACGTCTTCGTATCGGATCAATCGAACCAAGTCGTGCGTCGCATCGGCGTCGATGGCATCGTGAAGACGGTCGCTGGTCATTGCCCAGGGACCCCGGGCTTCGGCTGCCCGAAAGGGCGCGGCTACAGCGGGGACGGTGACCCCGCCACGTTGGCAGCGCTCAACAACAATATCGGCCAAGGCACGGGTCCGCACGGCAAGATTGCCTTGGACAGCGAGGGCAACCTCTACATCGCTGACACGATCAACAATGCGGTGCGAAAGGTCACCCCGGGTTCGGATGGAGTGCTCGGCGACGGCGATCCGTCCGAGGAGATCATGAGTACCATCGCCGGGACTGGCGAGGCTGGCTACTCGGGCGATGACGGGCCTGCGATCATGGCTCAGCTCGACGCGCCGACGGACGTGGCGGTTGCCGCGGACGGAAGTGTGTTCATCGCGGACTCCATCAACGGCTGTGTTCGAAAGGTCGACGACCGAGGGATCATCACCACGGTCGCGGGCATGTGTGGGCAGATCGGCGACTCAGGGGACGGCGGCCGTGCCACCGAAGCGAAGCTGCGCAACCCGTGCGGAGTGAGCCTCGATGGAAAGGGAGGCCTCTACATCGCCGACGCATTGAACCATCGCATTCGTCAAGTCGTCCTCGAATAGCAGGCCAGCCCGTCGTCAAACCGCACCCCAGCGCGCAGCCAACCTCTGGCCAAATTCCACTTCGCGCCGCTCCGGTGAGCCTAGCATTCTCCCCCTCGCGGTGGACACGACCACTCTGCGATTCTGAGTCACTGCACTTTCTGGTCGATCGCGTCGCAGTTCAACGAGGTAGGAAGTAGTTGAGTAGATGTTGGCTGGTGGCGAAGACCTCGCCCACGAGCTAGCTTGGACAGCCTTTTCGATGCGTCGTTTAAGGCGACAGGTTGTTGGGCGAGTCCACTGGGTGTTCGTTTCGTATTTCGATTCAACGCGATCTGGTGCTATTTCGCATTCTCGTGCTGACGAGAAAGTTGGCGGGGCGGCCGGTTGAAATGAAAAGTTAGACAACGCCAGGTTGCTGACGACGGTGCTGGCTTTTCCCGCTCACGCAAGGTTTGATCGGCAACTGGAAATGGTCAGGTCCGTCGAGGTTAGCGAAGCGCGCCTGCGCCTTCAGTGCTCCGGCGCGGCGCTGCCGATTTGGATCGCGAATCGAACGGGCCGGCTGGTTTACGTCAACGAACGCTGGCGCACTTACTTCGGCATCCGCGTCGCTCCGACTGGGTGGCAGCAGTGGCTGGCGCTGTTACAGCCCGACGACGCGGGCGCTGTCATCGAGCGCCTTCAGAGCGGCTTGCGAGGCGGGGAACCCTTTCGGCTGGACTGCCGCCTCCGTCGCCACGATGGCAGCTTTCGTTGGCATCAGATCAACGCGCTTCCTCTACGCAATACTCAGGGCCCGACAGCGCGTTTCGTTTGCGCCAACACCGATATCCACGAATTGAAAGAAAGCGACGTTCGAGTGCGCGTCGCGCTGGAGGCCGCCAACACCGGTGTCTGGGAGTGGGACATCAAAAGTGATCTAGTGACCTGGACTCCGAAGTGCCACGAGATCCACGGCGTCTCCGAAGAGGAGTTTCCTGGCACGGGCGGTGCGTTCTTTCGACTCGTCCACGATGAGGACCGGGCGAAGGTGAGTCTTGCTTTACAGACTGCGATCGAACAGCGCGTGTTGTACGAGTGCGAATTTCGGATAGTTCGCCCTTCCGGTGAGGTGATTTGGGTCGAAAACCTCGGCCGGGCCAGTTACGACGCCCGCGGCAGGCCAGCCAGTGTTCAGGGTACCCTCACGGATATCGACGAACGAAAGCGTGCTGAAGAGGCCCAGCGCGCGCGAGAACACGCGCTACAAACATTGGCTGATCATAGCCCCGACATCATCAGCCGGTTCGATCGCGATCTCCGACACGTCTTCATCAACGCCGCCGTGGAGCGAGTGACGGGTCAGCGGCGAACCGCTTTTCTCGGCAAGACCAATCGTGAGCTCGGCATGCCGATCGAGCTGTGCGAGCAGTGGGAATTGGCACTACGACATGTATTCGAAGCGGGTGAATCCCAGCAAATCGAGTTTAGCGTTGCGACGTTGGAAGGCGAGCGTCATTTTTGCTCTCGCTTGATCGCGGAGCGAACGCCGGACGGTATCGTCGAGTCCGTTTTGGCGATCGCCAACGATGTCACGGATCGCCGACGCACTGAGCGCGAGCTGCGCCTGAGCGAGGAGCGGCTTGAGCGTGCGCAGCGCGCGGCTCACATTGGCACGTGGGATTGGAACATCGTCACTGGCGAAGCGAACTGGACATTGGAAGCGTGGCGGTTGTTTGGTCACGAACCTTTCTCTCGTCCGGTCACGTTCGAGCTTTGGCTCGAAAGCGTTCATCCAGAGGACCGCGCGGCCGCCGCCGAAGCCGTGCGGGCGGGCCAGCGCATGGGGCGATACCACGACGAGTTTCGGGTGCTGTATGGTGATCTTTCGATCCGACGACTGGAAGCGGACGGGGAAGTGGTATTGCTCGAAGGCGAACCGGTCCGCATGCTCGGAACGGTCCGTGACATCACCGCGCGCCACGAGGCCGAACAGGCGCTGCGGATGGCGAACGAGAGGCTGATCGCAGCGCGCAACCGTGCGCTCTTGAAGCGAGACATCGTAGCGATGGTGGCTGCGGCGAGCTCTACCGTGCAAATCGTCGAAGTGTTCGCCGAGGGGCTACTCCGACTGGGCGCGGTCGGCGCGGCAATCTGGGAAGCGACGTCCGATGGTGCGTCCCTGCTGCTTGAGCGTGGTAGGTCGACGACCGGCGCTCAATTCGCTGAGCCAGCGTCGGGAAAGCAGCACCCGGTGCTCGAATGCGCGCAGATTGGCGCGAGCATGTGGGGTGACTGGCATTCCGACCCGAGCAACTCAACGCGAACGGCGTCCCAGACTTCGGTGTCGTATCATCCGTTGCTGCGAGGCCCGTCGACTGCGACCGTGGTCTCCATCACGCACGCAATCGCGCCCGACGACGAACTCCAAGCCGCGTTGGAGCAGCTGTGCGGTCAAGTAAGCGAGGCGCTCCAGCGCGCCGAACTTGCGACCCGGCTCATGGAGCAAACCACTGCCGATCGCCGACTGATGGCAATCGTTAGCCACGACCTGCGCAATCCGCTCAACACGATTTCGCTGGCGGCTTTGCTGATGAGTTCCGATCCCGCGGCGTATGAGCCCGCCCTCATGCAACGGATTGACCGCTCCACTCGAGCGGCGACTTCACTCGTCAACGATTTACTCACATTTACCCGCATTGACGCGGGTGGGCTGCAGTTGTCATTCGAGCAGGTGCAAATCTTCCAGCTGCTGCGGCGCTGCGTGGACGACGCTTCGATTCGAGCGACCGGCGGACGCAAGATCGCACTGGAGCTGAATGCGAAGGAGGCGGAGCCCTCGCTGGTGGTCGATGCGGCGCGCATCGAGCAAGCGGTTGGCAACCTAATCTCGAATGCGCTCAGCTACTCGCCCAATGACTCCAAGGTGGTAGTACGAGGCTCGGCTGATCGGCATGCCTTCTACATCGAGGTTGAAAACCGAGGTTCGAAAATTTCCCTGGAGGATGCGGCCAAGATCTTCGAACCGCTGACCCGGCTAGCCGCCGTAGGCGAAAATGGCAGTTTGGGCTTGGGACTGTTCATCGTCGATCGCATCGTCGAGGCGCACCAAGGCAGAGTCTGGGTGGAGTCATTGCAGCCGGACGGAGTGCGCTTTTGCGTGCAGCTCCCGCGCGAGCGGCCGCGGGAAGTGGCAAGCACAGTTTCTTTGAACAACCGTCGGGCGAGCCAACCCCCGCCAGCGCGCGCCCTACTGGACGCCGATCTGGAGCGCCTCGCCTTACAGTTCAAGAGGAACGAATTGCGAGCCGTGCTGGAGCTGTGGGCGTCCGCGCGCAAAGGTGGTGCCCTTCCCCATCCATTGGCACTCGAACGCGATCGATTACGCCCTTATCTCCCCGATACGGTGATCGTCGATGTATCCCTCGATTCTCAAAATCAACCGTGCTTCCGCTGGGGTCAAGTGGGTGCCCGACTCGAACGTCGCTTACACGGGACAGTGACAGGCGCTCAGTTGCAAATGACCGACGCTTCTTTCGGACTGCCTCAGTATGGCGCGTATCGGCGCGTCTGGGAGCTCAGAGGAGCCAGCTACGATTACGTCTGGCAGTCCCCAACGTCGGAACGATTGCTGCTTCCGTTATCGCGCGATGGCGGACTGCACGTGACCCAAATTTTGAGCATCATTTTGTTCCACTGAGGTGACTCGTTCGAGCGGCTACACCATCCTGGTCAACCGTCAACCGTCAACCGCGCCCGGCGCGCGGCCAGAATCTTCGCGAACGAGCGCAGCTCGACTTCACTCGGCAAGAGGCCGGTTTGTTCGACGTCGCGGAGGTCGATTGCGCCGCAGTTCAGGGCGCGCAGGAAGTAGTTGAGTAGGCCCTGGCCGGTGGCGGCATCATCGAAGACTTCGCCGACGAGCGTGGCTTGGGCGGCCTTTTCGATGAAGTTTTTCAGGCGGTCGCCTGCGCTGGCCAGGCCCTCGAGGAAGAACGCGTAGCAAGTCGCGTAGCGCACGGGGAGCTGCGCGGGATGCAGATCCCAACCTTGGTAGTAGCCGCCTTCGAGTGAGTGGCGGATGTGGCGATGGGCGAGCTGCCAGGCGCCGTACACCGCGGCGCGATTTTCTTGCAGTTGTTCGGAAGAGAGCGGCTTGCCGCGATGAGGAGCGACGGGCATCACGTTGGTGGCGCCATCGGAGAGGAACACGCCCGTCCCCGCGTAGGAGAGCAGCATCAGGCCTTTTGCCAGATCGCACATCGGATGATCCATCATCTGATAGGCAGCGGTGATGTTGCACGAGGCGGTGAAGTCATACGTGCCCAGGTGCGCGCCGATGCAGCGGCCTTCGCCTGCCGCGAGCAAGCTGGGCAGGGGACAATAGCCGTCCGGACCGATCAGGGCTTGAGTGGTCTCGACCATCAGCTCGAAGCGCAGCGTGCCCGGCGGCAAATGGTGGCGATTTTCCAGGATTTCGAGCAGTCGCACCAGGGTGCGCGGTTGCTCCGGGATGTTGACCTTGGGCAGCGTGACCACGAAGTTCTCGGGCAGCGCGCCGCCACTTTCGCGCAGCAAGGTCTCGAGGAAGAGCTCCAGCGTGTGCGCGCCTCGCAGCTTCCACTCTTCGCTGAAGGACTTGATGCGGATGCCGATGAAGGGCGGAGTGCGCGCTTCCTTCATGGCCCGCGCGAGCTCGCTCGCTGCGCGCTGCGCGGTTTCGTCTTCTTCTGCGTCGGGGCGAGCGCCGAAGCCGTCCTCGAAGTCGATCCGAAAATCTTCCACCGCTTCGCGCGTGAGCTTGGCCTTCACGCGCTCGTACACGGTTTGCGCCAGCCAACCCTGCGGGCTCACGCGGCGGAGCTCGGCGGGATCTGCTTGGTAGCGCTCGGCCAGCGTGACCGAGTCGAGGCCGACCAAGGCAGCCGGCGAGAGGAAGCCCACGCCCGTCGCGAGTTCGATGGCGTTCCCGGCGTAGGCCTCGAAGCTGGCGAGAGCGAGCTCACCCAGGCGCTCGGTGGTCTCGGCCTTGTACAGCTGCGCGCCGCCATAGACGGTGTGTACGGGCTGCCGTGCCGGACGATCGCCCGGATAAGTGGCGGAAAAGGCGCGGTTGGCTCGGCTCAAGGCCTCGAAGTGCGAGGCCGCTAACGTGGTCAGACTCATGGCTCAGCTTCCGCGATAGGTGGAGTATCCGAACGGGCTCAAGAGCAACGGCACGTGGTAGTGCTGGCTGGCATCGGTGACGTGAAATTGGATTTCGACCCGCTCGTAGAATGAGTCCTGCCCGATGGCGCGGTAATGCGCCCCGGTCTCGAACCGCAGGCGGTAGAGGCCGACCGTGAGCGCGTTCGAGCCGAGTAGCGCTTTGATGCGACCGTCTCGATCGGTGTCGCCGCGGCCGAGCTCCACGAACGCGCCATCCTCGAGCAGCGCCAGGCTGACGCTCACGGCGGCTGCCGGCTTGCCGAGTGCGGTATCGAGCACGTGAGAGGTGATGGCGCTCATGACTCGAGCTTCTCCAGGCGAAGGTGGGTGATCTTGGCTTGCTCGGCGGCGGCAATGCCGAGCTCTAGATCCGGCGCGTGTTTGAGTCGCGCTTGCAAGAGCGCGAGCATTTCTTGCGCGCTCTTGCCGGTGGCGCAGACGATGAACGAGTAACCGAAGCGTTCGCGGTACGCTTGGTTGCCGTCGCGTAGCGCGCGCAGCGTGGCTTCGCTGGCGTTCCTGGCCGCGCTCTGCTCGGCCGCGGAAAAGTCCGCCGTCTTCGCGAATTTTTCGCGCAATTCCTCGAGATTCGAGCCGATCTCCGGGTGATGGCCGAAGGCTTCGCGATAGTCCTCCGGACCCAGCTGGGCCCAGATTTCGACGGCTGCCGCGGACATGGCCGTGTGCGAGGCGAAGGGTAGACGCGCGAGCATCCCCTGCACCCAGCGTGTCGCGCCGCAACAGCGCGCGAGCGCCTCGCTCGCGGCCTCGCGCGAGAGCGTGTTCAGGGTCAGCGACGCTTCAGCCACGGCGGTCACCCCACACGCGCAGGCGACTCACACCGCCATCGGGGAAGATGCGCAAGCGCACGTGCGTGGCCGGCGAACTCGCGAGCAGCTCGCGGCCGAAGAAGTGCCGCGTATCTGCCTCGAGCTTGGTTTCGCTCAGCAGCGGCAACCAGGCGCTGCTCTCGATCAGGTCCGTAGGCCGCGCCCCGGGCGCGTCGATCAGCTCGAGCGCGCAGCGATCGGGATAATTGCCTTTGAAGTGATTGGTGTCGACTTCGAGCAGGCGCACCGCGCCGCGCGCGCCCAGTCGAATCACGATCCAATCACTGCCCGGCCCGCGGCGCCGGCGTGTCTCCCAGCCGGAGCCCATATTTTCGGCGCGGCCGGGTAAGAGCAGGTTGTTCATGCCGCCGAAATGCGCGTCCGAGCAAGCCAGCGCGACGGCGCCGTTTTCGAGCGCGGCCAGATCGAAGCAGCCGGGCGGCACGTGCTCCGCTGCCAACGAATCCAGCTTGGGCGCGGCCCAAGCCGCCGACACAGTGCCGAAGGCGCGGAAGCGCGCCACGCCGCCGTCCGGAAAGATGTTCAAGCGCAGGTGGCTGACGACCGGGCCGGGGCTGGCCACGAACAAGTTCTGCGAGCTTGGAAGCAGCGGCATTTGCGGCAGAAGCTCGTGGAAATCGCCGTTCAGGAGCTCCGGCAGCGGCGTTCCGCGCGGCGCGGAGATGCCCTCGACCGAGGCGAACGCGGGGTGATTGCCGACGAAGTGCTGCGTGTCGATGTCGAACGCGAGCAGCGAGCCGGACACGCCCAGTTCGAGCAGGCACCAATCGTGACCGGGGCCGCGCTTTCGGCGGCTCTCCCAACCGTCCATCCATTTGCCGCGCTCGGTAAACTTTCCGGGGATGAACACGGCGCGCCCAGGTAAGAGCAGGTTGGTCATCTCGGCGAAGAAGTCATCGCTCGTGGCCAGCGCTTTGCCGCCGATCAACGACCCTGCCAAGTCGACTAGGCCATTGAAGCCCGCACCTGCTGTGTTCACGTCACTCAAGATGCCGTCCTGCGGTGGAGGAGGTGTCGCCCGACGGGGCCTTCGGGGTGCTGCTGACCATCGTACACGCATTTGCCGCGCAGCACGGTGTGCTGCACGCGGCCCAGTAACTCTTGCCCGAGGTAGGGTGAAACTTTGTGCCGAAAGAACAAGCGCTCGGCCTCGACGGTGATCGACGCGTCCGGATCCCAGACCAATAAATCCGCGTCGAAGCCTGTAGCAATTTGGCCTTTTTTCCCAGTAAGCCCGGCAAATTTCGCGGGCGCTGCACTCATCCAACGAAACAGCGCCGCCAGATCGGCGCCGCGCTTGCGGGCCTCGGTCCAGACCGCGGGCAGGCCGAGCGAGAGCGACGCGATGCCGCCCCAGGCGTCCTCGAAATCGCCGCGCTCGGCCAGCTTGAGCGCGGGCGTGCACGGGCTGTGGTCGGTGATCACGAAATCGATCACACCTTCCAGCAGCGCGCGCCACAGGCCCTCACGGTTCTCGTGCTCGCGGATCGGCGGCGCGCATTTGTACAGCGTTGCTCCGTCCGGAATGCTCTCGGCCTCGAGGCACAAATAGTGCGGACAAGTCTCGACCGTGATCGGCAAGCCCTCCGCCTTGGCCGCGCGCAAGAGGGGCACCGAAGCCGCGGACGACAGGTGCACGATGTGCACGGGACAGCGCGTCTCGCGGCACAGCTTCACGAGCAGGGCAATCGCTTCGTCCTCCCATAGCTTGGGGCGTGACTCCAGGTAGCGGCGGTACGAACGGCGATCTTGGCTGAGCACTTCGGCGCCCAAATCCAGCTCGGCGTGCGCCAGCAGCGGCAACCCTGCTTCGCGCAGCACGGGCATGGCTTCGCGCAGATCGGCCTCGCTGGTGTTCGGGAATTCGTCGATGCCCGAATGCACGAGAAACGCCTTGCAGCCGAGCACGCCGCCCGCAGCGAGCTCGCCGAGCGCGCTGGTGTTGCCCGGCACCACGCCGCCCCAGAAGCCGACATCCACGAAACACTTGTCGCGGCTGGCCGAAAGCTTCGCAGCCAGCGCGGCGCCGGTGGTAGTGACGGGCAGCGAGTTGAGCGGCATGTCGACGAGCGAGGTCACGCCGCCGGCAGCCGCCGCGCGCGTGGCAGTCTCGAAGCCCTCCCACTCGGTGCGGCCCGGCTCGTTCACGTGCACATGGCAATCCACCAGCCCCGGGCCAATCACCCATTGGCCGAAATCGAGCGCGCCGGGCAGTGCCTCTGGCCCAGGCACGACCTCGGCGATGCGCTCGCCATCGAGCAGCACCGTGGCCGGGCCGATGCCGTCGGGGCGCACCACGCGCGCGCTGAAATAACCGCGATCTGCCATTAAAATTCAGGCTCCGAGAAGTTGCACAGGTTGTCGAAGTGGAGCGCGCTGTCTTCCACGAACAAGGAGCGCGTGATGCCAGAGACCAAGCGCGCCGCTGAATACTTCAACCCAGAAATGCTGGCCCCGCCGAAGCCCATGCTGAGCAGCCCGCCGAAGGTGTAGTTGTACAAGTGGGCCAAGTACGGCGCCTGCCCCGGGTGCCGCTCGCTGAACTCGAAGCCGGGACCCAGGTACGGATGGCGCAGCAAGTCTTCGTGCGTTTCGTGCGCGGGCGGCGTGTAGCGATCCGCCCAGCGCGCGATCTGCGCTTCGAAATGGGTGAGCTCGGGGCGAGCCGCCAGCTCGGTGACGCAGCCCGTGGCCACGATCACGAAGTCGACCTCGAAGCGCTCCGACTCGGTCTCGATCAGCACCGTGTCACCTTGCGCGCGGAGTGACTTCCAGCTCGCGCCGGCATGTAAATGAAAACCGGCGTGCTCTTTGGCGCGCGCCAACGTGTCTTTGGGCGGCAGCTGCCCCATGCGCAAGATCTGCAAGATGAAGCGCCACTTTTCGGCGTCGGGCAGATCCGCGTGGTGCTTCAAAAAGCCCACGAACTCAGCCCAGCGGTAAGCGTTTACGTTGACCAACCGTGGGCGTCGAAAGAACAAATGCACTTCACGCGCGCCGAGTTCGAGCGCAGTGGAAGCGTTGTCGAAGGCCGAGGCGCCCGCGCCCAACACCGCGATGCGTTTACCGCGCAGCGCGTCGAAATCGATCTCGTCCCGCGTGTGCGCGTACAGCCGACGGGGCAGCGCTTCGCTGACCGAGCGAGGCACGCGCCATTCGCCCGAACCGTCGATGCCGGTGGCGAGCACGACGCGGCGCGCGCGCAGCACGCGCGCCCCACCCGGACCCGTGCACGGCACCAGAAACTGACGCGCCTCGGCGTCGTATTGCAGGGCGCCGACGGTCGTGTCGGGCTCGACCGGGATGCGCAACGTTTCGCGGTACCAAGCCAAGTAGCTGGCCCAGAGCTCCTTGGGTAGAAGACCCAAGGCTTCCCAGCTGCCGTCGCCAAACTGCGCTTCGTACCAGGCGCGCGGCGTCAGGCTCGGGATGCCGAGATCAGGACCGGTCAGGTATTTCGGCGTGCGCAGGGTGCGCATGCGCGCGAAATTCAGCCACGGACCCGCGCGATCCAGCGGATTCTGATCGATCACGAGCAAGTTGCCCACGCGCTCGCGCATCAAGCCGAAGGCCGCGGTCAGCCCGCTCTGTCCGCCGCCCACGATCACGACATCGTAAACCGGCGCGCCCGAGGGCGAGCGTTGCGGCGCGAGCCAAGGACGACGGGGGTAGTCGAGCAGCTCCAGATCGCGCGCCACGCGGCGAGCGAGTTCGGCGAGTCCTGCAGCGAAGGCGTTGCTGGTCGTCATTTAGGTGATTTGCCGCGTCAGCACGCGTTCCAAGCGCACGTCCGAAAGCGCGCGCAGGTGCGCGGCGGGTCGCCCATGGCGGAGGGCGACTAGCTCGGCCACGATGCTGACCGCGATTTCTTCCGGGCTGACCGCGCCGATATCGAGCCCCACCGGCGCGAACACGCGCTCCAGCGGAAAATCCCCGTGGCGTTTGGCGCGCACGCGCTCGACCAAGCGGAACACTTTGCGTTTGCTGCCGACGAGGCCCACATACTGCGCGTTTTGGCCAGCGGCAGCGGCGAGCGCGGCTTCATCGAGTTGATGGTCATGAGTCATGATCAACACCCAATCCGAGTCCCCGAGCGCCGCCTTGCGCAGCTCAGCACCCGGATCGCCGAGCACCAGCCGGCACTCCGGGAAGCGCTCGGCGGTGTTCAGCTCTTCACGTTCGTCGATCACGTGCACTTCGAAGCCTACGCTGCGCGCGAGCGTGGCCGTGGGTTTGGCCACGTGCCCGGCGCCGAGCAGCCACAGCCTCGGAGCGGGCAGGATTGGTTCCACGAAAATCTCCATTCTGCCCCCGCAGCACATGCCCAGGTCGTGCGCCAAATCCCGAATCAGGAGCTCCGACTCGTGCGAGCTGAGTGCGAGCTGCAAGCGCTCGAGCACGGCGCGTTCGATCGCGCCGCCGCCGACCGTGCCCAGCGTGCTGCCGTCCTCACGCAGCAAGAGCCGCGCGCCGGGCCGCTGCGGAGTCGACCCGGAGGCGCGCACGACGGTGGCCAGAGCCCCGCGCTGACGGCTCGTCAGCAGCTCGAGCAGAGCCTGAACGACATCGCGCACGGGGTATAGAATGTGCCAGGAAGCGCGCTTCGTCCATATTTCTCATTTTACCTGCGCGCGGAAACAATCGCCGCGGCGGAGGCATGTTAACGTACGTAGGATGGGCGTTCGGTTCGTGCTGAACGGAAGAGCCGTCATGGCAGACGGGCCCTCGCACGTAACCGTGCTGCAATGGCTGCGCGCGCAGGGCCTGTGCGGCAGCAAAGAGGGCTGCGCCGAAGGCGAATGCGGCGCGTGCGCGGTGGCCCTCTTGAACAGCGAGCCAGGTGAAGCGGGCAGCCACTTCGAGCCGGTAAATAGCTGTCTCTTACCGCTGGCTGCGCTGGAGGGCCGAGAGCTGCTCACGGTCGAGGGCATCGCTGAAAGCGACGGCAGCCTACATCCGGTGCAATCGGCGATGGTGGCGGCCGGCGGGTCGCAGTGCGGCTACTGCACGCCGGGCTTCGTCGTCAGTTTGTTCTGCGAGTACTACCGGCCCGGCCGCGCCGAATTCGATCCCGAGAGCATCAGCGGCAATCTGTGCCGCTGCACCGGGTATCGCCCGATCGCCGACGTCGCTCGCGCGCTGCCTCGGCCCGCCGAGGCGGATCCACGCTTGGTCCAGTTGCGCACACGCGCTGCGGCGCTGGGCGCCGGCAAGAGCGGCTCTCCGAGCGCGCTGTTCTTGCGTCCCTCCGCGCTCGGCGAAGCCTTCGCGCTGCTCTTGACTCACCCCCGCGCGCAGCTGATCGCGGGCGGCACGGATCTGATGGTGTACGCCAATCAACGCTATCAGCGCTTCCCCGTGCTGATCTCGGTGGAGGCGCTGAGCGAGCTCCACGAGCTCACCTTCGGCGAGACCGAACTGGTGCTGGGCGCGGCCGTGCCCTTGGCGCAACTCGAGCGCGCGCTCGCGAAGGCGCACGTGAACGCCAAGCTGCTCGAGCAACTGCTGCCGTTGTTCTCGTCGCGCTTGATCCGAAATCGCGCCACCTTGGGCGGCAACCTGGGCACCGCATCGCCGATCGGTGACGCTGCACCCGCGCTCTTGGCGCTCGGCGCGGAACTCGAGCTGATCAGCCAGCGCGGCGCGCGCCGCTTGCCGCTGGCTGAGTTCTTCCTCGACTATCGCAAGACCGTGCTCGAGGCAGGGGAGTTGATTCGCGCCGTGCGTATCCCGCGCCCAATGCCGGAATTTCAGCGCTTTTACAAGGTCAGTAAGCGCGTGCTCGACGACATCTCGACGGTCGCCGCGAGCTTTGCGCTCACTCGGGATGCCGACGGCAAAGTGACGCGCTTCGGCGTTGGGCTGGGCGGAGTCGCCGCGACGCCGCTCGGCGCGCCGTCACTCGAGCAGGTCGCGCTCGGTCGCGTTTGGAACGAAGCCACGCTCGCGCTCTTGCTGGCCGAAGCCGCGCGGCTCGGCACGCCGCAGAGCGATCTCCGCGGCAGCGCCGCCTACCGCCGCGCCATGCTCGGCAAGCTGCTCGAGAAATTCTTCTACGAGAGCCAAGCGCAGCTCGAGGCCGCCGAATGAGCCGCTTCGGAACACACGACGGCGCGAAAGCGGTCGGCAAGGCACTCAGCCATGAGTCGGCCACGTTGCACGTCACGGGCCGCGCCACGTACGTGGAAGATCTGGCCACGCGCACCGCAAACCTCGCTTACGCTTGGCCGATCCAGAGCCCGCACGCGCACGCCTACGCCACCGAGATTGATTTCAGCGCCGCGCTCGGCATGCCGGGCGTGCTGTGTTGCCTCGGCCCCGCCGATGTGCCCGGTCAAAATGACGTCGGCCCCGTGCGCCACGACGAGCCGCTTTTTCCCCAAGAAATCAGCTTTTATGGCCAACCCGTGGTCTGGGTGGTGGGCGAGACGCTGGAGCTCGCGAGGCTCGCCGCGGAGCGCGTGCGCATCGTCTACGAGCCGTTGCCCGCGCTCGGCTCGATCGCCGCGGCGATCGCCGCCGACAGCTTTCACGCGCCCGCCGAGCGCCTGCGGCGCGGCGAGCCGGAGCGTGAACTCAGCGCCGCCGCCGAGCGCCTCGAAGGCGAGCTCTACATCAACGGCCAAGAACACTTCTACTTGGAGACCCAGGCCGCGCTCGCGCTGCCGGAGGAAGCGGGCGGCGTGTTCGTGCACTCGTCCACGCAGCACCCGGCCGAAACGCAAGAGGTCGTGGCGCGCGTGCTGGGCATCGCCAAACACTTGGTCACGGTGCAGTGCCTGCGCATGGGCGGCGCGTTCGGCGGCAAAGAAACCCAAGCCAACACCTGGGCCGCGCTCGCGGCGCTGGCCGCGAACAAGCTACAACGCCCGGTGCTGGTACGGCTCACGCGCGCGCAAGACATGACCATGACCGGCAAGCGCCACCCGTTCTTGGCACGCTTTCGCGTCGGCTTCAGCGGCGAAGGCAAGCTCAGCGCGCTGCTGGTCGATTTGTTCAGCGACGGCGGTTACAGCTTGGATCTGAGCGCGCCGATCATCAGCCGCGCGATGTTCCACCTCGACAATTGCTATCTGCTGCCGCACATGGAGGTCGTGGGTAAGGTGTGCCGCACGCACGCGGTTTCACACACCGCTTTTCGCGGCTTCGGCGGCCCGCAAGGCATGCTCTTCATCGAGGAAATCCTGGATCGCGTGGCGCGCCGGCTGAACCTCGAGCCCCACCTGGTGCGCGAGCAGAACTTCTACCAACCCGGCGACGAAACCCACTACGGCCAACCCGTCAAAGACGCCGAGCGCATCGAGCGCATCTGGGCCGAGCTCAAGACGAGCAGTGACTACGCCGCGCGCCTGGCCGAAATCAGCGCGCACAACGCCGCGCGCCCGCACGACAAACGCGGCCTGGCCATCACGCCCGTCAAATTCGGCATCTCGTTCACGACCGCGTTCTTCAACCAAGCGGGCGCGCTGGTGCTGATCTACAAGGACGGCAGCGTGCAGGTGAACCACGGCGGCACCGAAATGGGCCAAGGCCTGCACACCAAAATGCTGCAGGTCGCCGCGGACTCGCTGGGCGTGCCGCTCGAGTCTCTGCGCATCATGGCCACGCGCACGGACAAGATCCCCAACACCTCCGCCACCGCCGCCTCCAGCGGCTCCGATCTCAACGGCGCCGCGATCAAAGCTGCCTGCGAGACGCTCAAAGAACGCCTGGCCGAAGTCGCCGGCAGACACTTCAACGTGCCCGTCTCCGAGATCGTGTTCGAACACGGCCGCGTGTTCCCGAGCGCCCGCCCGGAGGCCGCCGTCAGCTTCACTGACGCCGTGCAACACGCCTATTTACAGCGCGTTCCGTTATTCGCCACCGGCTACTATCAAACTCCCAATCTGCATTTCGATCGCGAGAGCGGCAAAGGCAATCCCTTTCACTACTTCGCCTACGGCGCGGCCGTGAGTGAAGTCGAAGTCAGCGGCTTCACCGGCCAATACCGCATCCTGCGCTGTGATCTGCTGCATGACGTGGGTGACTCGCTCTCCCCCCTAGTCGACAAAGGCCAAGTCGAAGGCGGCTTCATGCAAGGCATCGGCTGGCTCACCACCGAAGAGCTGGTCTGGAACGAGCGCGGCGCGCTGGTATCGAACGGCGCCTCCACCTACAAGCTGCCGACGCTCGGCGAATGCCCGCCCATCTTCAACGTCGCGCTGCTCGAGCGAGCCGCCGAACCCGACGTGATCTACGGCAGCAAAGCCGTGGGCGAACCGCCGTTGATGCTGGCTCTCAGCGTGCGCGAAGCGCTGCGCGCCGCAGTCGCCGCGTTCGGCAGCGGCGGCATCGTCGAACTCGCCTCGCCCGCCACCCCCGAAGCCGTCTTCTGGGCGATCGAACACGCCCGCCAGGCCAAGGCCCAACGAGCACACGCCGCGGAGTGAGGTAGGAGGGGGAGGGGGGCGATCGCGAGCCAGCATCGCAGCTCGAGGCGCGCGGTGTTGTCGGCTCAGACGCAAGCCCACGATGGCACTAGCCGAGCATCGCCGAGTTGCTCGGGTACAAGGCCCACCGCGCCATCGACAACTTCGTACTGCGTCCAGCGCGGGACGTGTCCGGAGTGTCCGCAGCGCCCGCTGTTCCATCGTCACTGGAGCGTCCCAAGGCACTCCTTTCGACACCGAGCTCCGTCTGATGACGTTGAGAGCGAAGGTTCGCCTGTGGTCGGCCTCTAACGGTCAGTCGAGACAGGTCCGACCACAGGAGAGGAAGAGACAGATGCGCACTTTTGCTGAACGAGTGTCGATGTTGGCTGCCGTTGGGGTGACTGCGTTGCTCGGGGGCTGCTCGGCAGCCGACGAAGTTCCTGATTTGGAATCGGTCGGCAGGGCAGAGGGCGAGCTGACTGCCCAGCAAAGGCTGGCCGCGTGCAGCCAAGATCCGCGCGTGACCACTGGCTTACTTTCGCCCGATATTTGCGCGGGGGGCGACATCTTCTTGCGTGAGACTTTTGCCGGAAACGGACGGACGTGCGGAAGTTGTCATCCGATCGCCAACAACACCACCGTGGACGTGCCCTTCTTGACCGCGCTGCACGCTTCGAATCCGAACGATCCGCTGTTCATTTTCGAACGCGATCCGAACTTGGCGCAGCTGGAGACCGTGGACTTGCTGGGCGCCGCCGCAGTGCTCGAAAACGTCGATGGTTTCGAAGACCCGACGCACAAGTTCGTGTCTCGCTCGGTGAACCACATGCTCTCGCTGCGCACCAGCATTTTGCGGGACCCGGGGGATGGGACTGCGAGTCCACCGGTCGAGCGCACAGGCTGGGGCGGTGACGGCGCGCCCGGCGACGGAGCCCTGCGCTCTTTCTTGACCGGGGCGATCAAACAGCACTTCACCAAAAACCTCGCGCGCCGTGAGGGCATCGATTTTCGCGCCGCCACCGCGCTCGAGCTCGACCTAGTGAACTCGTTCCAGCTGAGCCTCGGCCGTCAGAACGAACTCGACCTGACCCGGGTCAGGATTAGCGATGCCGATGCGGAGGATGGCCGGCAGGCATTTCTGGATCCGCAGCGTGGGCGCTGCAATGTATGTCATTCGAACGCGGGCGCCAACTTCATCGACACGCGCCTCAATCGCAACTTCGACACTGGTTTGAGTCGCGTGGGCGGCAACCTCGATCAGGGGCTGACCATGGGCACCCAGGACGGCCACGTGTTCACGGACGGTGGCTTCGGCTCGACCACGCCCGTCGACGCGATCGGCATCGGCTTCGACAATGCTTTCGGCGACGTCACCTTCAGCGTCCCACCGCTGATCGAAGCCGCAGACACCGGCCCATTCTTTCACAACAACGCGCGCGGCCCGGAGATCGAGAACGCCGTGGCCTTCTATGCGTCCGCGCCGTTCGGCTTCTCACCGGCGGCGATCGCGCTCGAAGCTCGCTTCGGCAGCCCGCTCAACCTGGGCGCTCAGGATGCGTTCCACATCGCGCGCTTTTTGCGGGTGTTGAACAGCGCGTTCAACGCGGACATCGCCATTCAGCGCCTGAGCGCAGCGAACACGCTAGCCGCACGCTTCGGCAACGCGCGCGTCGACATCCAGAATCAGTTGCTGGTCCTGGCTCGAGAAGAGCTCAACGACGCCCTCGCCGTGCTCAGCGTCCAGGCTAGCCTCTACACCTCGGCCCAAGCCAGCATCGGCCAAGCCAACAGCCAGATCGCCGCCGGCATCGCGGCCTCGACGGCAGCGCAACGCCAGACGCGTATCAACAGCGCGCTCGGCTTCGTGCGCAGCGCGCGTGGTCAGTTCGGCTCCAACATCAATTTCCAGATGGGCCAAGGAAACTTGATGTTCTAAGTGAGGGCTTCCTAGCGCGCGAAAGTCTCACCGGGGGGCGCTGCGTCGACGCTCAGCTCGCCCCCGGGCCTATGGCCCCCGTCCTCCGTTGCAGCAAGTGATTGCGGGGGCAGACAATTCAAGGGAGACTCGCCGAGCCGTTTTCATCGTGCCTACGTGGGGGCCGGTGCACGGTCTTAAAGGGTGAGTATGAAGGCGTGGCTTAGTTCGGTTCTGGTGGTGAGCGCTGCTTTTGTGGCTGTGTCGGGCTGCCGAAAATTGGCGACCGTGACCAGCCATCCGCCCCCACTCGATGCCAGCGTGAGCGGCGCTGGCGGTAGCGGCGGAGACAGTGGCAACAACAACAGCGGCGGCATGTTCGTCGTGAACGTCGGAGGCGGCTCGTCGAACGGTTGCCCGCCATCGACTTGTGAGGCGTTGAACGCCAACTGCGGCTTCGTGACCGATACGCGCTGCGGCGGCGTCGTGATGTGCGGCGCGTGTACCGGCACGGACGTGTGCGGCGGAACCGACGCGAATCGTTGCGGGCCCGCCAAGCAGAACTTGGAGGACGCGGGAGCGTGCCTGCCTTCCACGTGCGCGGAGCTCGGAGCCAGTTGCGGCTTCGTGACCGACAAGAAGTGCGGCGGCGTGATCGATTGCGGGCAGGACGTCTGCCCCGGTCATTGCACCAAAGCGACTTGCAGCAGCGACGCCTGCACGGTGGATCCGACGACGACTTGCAGCGGCCGCGGTTACGTCTGCGGGCAAACCATCGACAACTGCGGTAACGTGCTGGATTGCGGCGCGGTCAGCTGTCCGAACGCGGGCGACAGCTGCGTGCAAGGCGTCTGCACGCCGCCCACGGGGTGCATCGTCGATCCCGCGACGACCTGCGCGGGCCGCGGTTTCAGCTGCGGTCAGGCCGCCGACAACTGCGGCCACCTGCTCGACTGCGGTCCCAGCACTTGTGCCATCCCCGGCTTTACCTGCGGTGGCGGCGCGACTCCGGGTGTGTGCGGTTGCACCGGCGCGTGCAGTCAAATCCCGACTTGCGCGCCCGGCGTGTCTACGACGCTCACCGGCAAAGTGTACGACCCGGCCGGGCGCAACCCGCTCTATCACGTGCTCGTTTACGTCGCGAACACGCCCAGCGATCCAGCGTTGAAGACATTCCCGGCGGGAGTCACGTGTGATGTATGCGGCGCCACGGCGGCCGGCTCACCGCTGATCTCCACGCCCGGTGCCACCGATCCCCCGGCAGGCGAGTTTACCGACGTGAACGGCAACTTCACGCTCAAGAACGTGCCGGCCGGAAACATCACGGTGGTGATCCAATTGGGGCGCTGGCGCCGCACCTTCCCGGTCAACATCGCAAACCCGTGCGCGCCGAACACCATCCCCGACAAGACCTTCCTCATGCCCAGCAGCAAGGCGCAGGGCAACATTCCGTTGATCGCGATGGTCACCGGCAATGCGGATTCGCTCGAGTGCGTGCTGCGCAAGATCGGCATCGCTCAGTCGGAGTTCACCAACCCGGGCCAGGGCGGCCGGGTCAATTTCTTCCTCGGCGACACACTGCCCGGGCAGTCGATCGACGCGCTGACGCCCACGCAAGCGAAGCTGTTCGCGGACGGCATCAGCGCCTACGACATGACCATCTTGGCCTGTCAGGGCAAGGATCTCGACGAATCGGCGAACCAAGCTGCGTTGCGCAACTACGCGGCGGCCGGCGGGCGCGTGTTCGCGACCCATCGCAGCCACACCTGGTTGCGCAACAACAACGCGAACACGGCTACGCCGACCGATCCCAGCGCCGACAATTGGAGCCAAGTCGCGAAGTGGAACGACGGCGACACGGCGACCGGCATGGACTACTCGGAGGGCGCGTTCCCGGTCACTGGCCTGCTCGATTTCGTGAACAACCCCAAGGCCAACGCTTTTCAAGGTTGGCTCTCGGCAGTGGGCGCGCTCAATCCCGGCACGCCGCCGTCCACCACGGTGTTCGTGGTTCGTCACCAGACCGACGCGATCTCCTCGGTTGCGGGTCAAACGCAGCAGTGGCTGTATCGTAACGGAATCGGCCGCTGCACGGTCAGCAAGGCGACCTGCACGTCGGACGCGCAGTGCGCGCCCAATACCTGCGCGGGCCCGTACGTCGGCAAGCAGACGCCGGTCCATTTCACCTTCAATACACCGGTCAATCTGGTGCAAGACCTGACCAAGACGCCGCCCGCCGTACAGTGCGGGCGCGTGCTGTTCAGTGATTTCCACGTCAGCGACGCCAACGAATCCCCGTCGGAATTTTATCCGATTCAGTGCGCTGAAAACGTGAATCGCGCGACCCCCAAGTCGATGGTCTGTTACGGGAAACCCAAAATTGCCTGCACCGTCGCGACGCAGGCCACGGACTGCCCGACCGACATGGGCCCGTGCGTGACGTCCGGTACGTGCTCGAACGACGCGGATTGCACCGGTGCTTGCGTGTCCGGCAAATGTCCGTGGGGCACGGCGTGCACGACCAACGCCGAGTGCGCGAGCACGTGCTCGAACGGAGTTTGCCTCGATCCGATGACCGCGCAGGAGAAGCTGCTCGAGTACATGTTGTTCGATCTCGGCTCGTGCGTGCCGCCCGGCAAGGTCTGCGCCCCCAAGACGACTTGCCCGACGGGCCAAGATTGCGGCTACGCGCCCGATGGTTGCGGTGGCTTGGTCGCTTGCGGAACTTGCTCGGACGGCAAAGCATGCGGAGTCGGTGAGCCGCCCGTGGCCAACAAGTGCGGCAAAGTCAGCAGCTGCATGCCCCACGCTTGTGCCGCGGAAATTGCCTGCGGCTACGCCAGCGACGGCTGCAGCGGCGTCGCTGATTGCGGCACGTGCCCGCCAGGGAAAACCTGTAACAACGGCAAATGCGGCTCGAACGCCTGCACCCCGAAGAGTTGCACGGAGCAGGGCCTCCAGTGCGGCCAGGCCAGCGACGCGTGCGGCCAAGTCATCACCTGCCCGGCCTGCCCCGCGAACAACGCCTGCGTCGCGGGCAAGTGCGTTCCGCTCGGCTGCACGCCTCAAACCTGCGCCGCCCAAGGCATCCAATGCGGCCAAGCCGCCGACGGCTGCGGCAACAAGATCGCCAGCTGCGGCACCTGCAGCGTGGGCGAGCTGTGCAACGCCGGCAAATGCGTGCACATCAACTGACGGTGGAGCCCGCAAAACGAAGGAAAAGCCGAGTCCCGCGTCGTTTGTTTGATCAGGATGGCCCGTTCGTCCCATCCTGTAAGCGGCATGAAATCGTCCCTTTGGGTTTGCGCGTTCGCTCCGCTTGTGTTCGGAGTTGCTGCTTGTCAGCCGAGTATTTCGGATCAGCCGCCGGCTGCGAGTCCGCGGGCGGCTAGCGGGCTGACTCCGGGCGCTCCGCAATCGGATGCGCCGGCGAAGGGCGAGCTCGTGCTGGAAGACGCGCTGCTCGCGACCTTTTTCGACGATGACATCCCTCGCTCGAGCGGAGGCTACACTTATAGCTACGGCGGGACGACGAGCAACAAGATCTTGCCCAGCGGGACGCCGGGCAATGCGGCGGTGTTCGGCGCGTTCTTCGCTGATGACTACTCGGGCGTGAACATTTCGTTCGGCGGTCAGTTCATCGATCTGAGGCCGTACCGCAAGACGGGCAGCTTGACCTTCTGGGTCAAAGGCGGTCCCGCCGCGCAGAAGTTCATGGTCGGTCTGATGGATAGCCAAAGCAATGGCATCAAGGTGCAGACCAAAGTCAGCGGCGATAGCTACACGGTCGTGAAGGAAGGACAGTGGCAGCGCTGCCGCATCCCGCTCAAAGCATTCACGGACGATGGCGTCTACTGGGACGCCAAGCAGAGCCGCGAGATCTCGGCCAAGATGGATTGGAGCAAGATCCAAGACTTTCGAATTTCGATCAACCGCGGCGAAAACAAGGTCGAAGCGGGGCAGCCGGTGGTCTTTTACCTGGATCAGATCCAGCTGACCAAGACCGCTCAGGGCATCCCCGATCCCGATGCGTACTGGGATGCCTTCGATTCCAAGGCGCCCGCGCAGCTGGTGACTGATTTTACGAAGTGGGGCGAGCAATGGCAGGCCCAGCACGGCGTGTCGGCGGAGATCCAGGTCGCGGTAGGCCCGCTGCCGAAGAGCGCGCCGCCCGCGGTGAAGGGGCAAGCCCTGAAGGTGAGCTTCAAGCCGGGTGATTGGTCCGATGCTTACCTCACGGCTTCCAATGCCTCGGGCCTGTCGCGGGACTGGAGCAAACATTACGCTCTCACGGTCTGGGTCTATATCGACAAACCGTATCAGGCGTTCGACATCACGATTCGCGATCGCGATCAGGAGCTATTCATCGGCAAGGCCGGCGCTGCCCGCGGCTGGAGTCAAATCCTGGTCCCGTTCCGCAACTTCACCAAGTTTCAGTACTACCAGCCGCCAGAGGCCAAGCTGAACAACCGGCTCGACTTGGACGGCGTGACCTGGTTTGGCATCAAGCCCGGCGGGGACACGGCGGCGACGATGTACCTGGCCCAGCTCGAGCTCAGCAACGTGCGCGAGCTGGCCGCGGTCAAAGCAGAGGCCGTGCTGCCTGCGGTCTTTCAGGCGGACTTGGCCAAGACCGTGCAGCCCATCCCCGACATCTACGGCGTAAATGTGGGCCTGTGGGCGCCTGATTCGGTCGACTCCGAGTCGCTGCCGCTGGTGAAGAAGCTCGGGCTGGGCGTGGTGCGTTATCCGGGCGGGCTGCGCGCAGACGAGGAAGATTGGCAAAAGACGCTGAAGGTCAAGGACAACAACGTCGACACGGACGAGTTCTTGGATTGGTGCCAGAAGATTGGTTGCAAGCCGATGTTCACGGCCAACGTCGGCGACGGCTCGCCGGAGCTGGCCGCTGCTTGGGTCAAGTACGTGAACCAGACGCGCCTGTCCCGTCAGGGTGGCCCGAAGGTAGAGCTGTGGGAGATCGGCAACGAGATCTACGGTGATTGGCACAGGAGCTACGCGAAGTGGGGCAAGGACGGCGGCTCGAACTACGGCAAGGCCGTGCGCGCCTTCGTCAAAGCCATGAAGGCCGCCGACCCGACGATCAAGATCAGCGCCGTGTGGATGTTGAACGGGCCTTGGAACCGCGCTGTGTTCAAAGAGATCGCGGACGTAATCGACGCGGTGAGCGTGCATCACTACGCTCAGCACGCACGCTCGGAGAGCACCCCGGGTCTGTTGGCTGCCTCGTCCGAGGTCGACCAACTGATGAAAGAGGTCAAAAAGCAGGTGCTCGAGCTGGGCGTCAAAGGCAAACGCTACGAGACTTGGCTGACCGAGTGGAACTCAGTCGACGAGAACCCGGGGCCGCAGATTTTGCAGCACGAAAACGGGCTGTTCGTCGCAGATTACCTGGGTCATTTGGCACAATCACCGATCGAGATCGCCAACCTGTGGGCGCTGTACAACGGCCGCGACAAGCGCTTGGGAGACTACAGCTTGCTGGCGCTCAAGGGCGACGTGCAGGGCTTCAACTTTCGCCGGCCTTCGTACTGGGCTTTCAGCATGCTGGCAAACACCCTCACCGGCAGCTTGCTGCAAGGAAAGAGCAATCAAGAAGCGCTGTCCGGTTGGATCAGCAAGCGCCCGGACGGCAAGCTTTCATTGGTGTTCGTGAACAAGAGCTTCGATACCGAGTACAAGACCACGCTCAAGATCCCCGGCCTAAAAGGGGAAGCGACGATCGAAATCCTGACTGCCGAAAATTCGGGCGGCTTACTGAGCGCAGAAGCCACGGGCAAGACTCACGCCTCCACTGGACCGAAGTCTCAAAAGCAGCCGCTGAGCGACGGTTCGGTGCTGGTCGTGCCCAAAGCCTCGATCGTCACGGTTCGCTTCTAGTGACAGGCCGGCGGGCGCGCTCTTCCGCGCGCCCGCCGGATCGAGTACGCCTCGCTTTGATGAGCGCGACGTTTGCGCCAGAGCGCTTCGCTCGGCCGCCTTACCGGGATTTTCACCCGCGTTTCCTCGGCGCGCTCGAGCACTTCGCGGCCTGGCCCAGCCCAGAGCAGTACGACGACCTCGCGCTTCACGTGCCGCGCGCAAGCGACGTGCAGCTGCCCCGCTTCGTCCGCGAAAGCCGTGAGGCCTTACGGCAAATCGGCGGCTACGAGCAGCACGTCGCGCAACTCCGCGCGGTGCCGACGCGGCCGAGCCACTGGCACGACTTCTTCAACATGGCGGTCTGGGCGCACTTCCCGAAGCTGCGCTGGGCGCTCAACTCGCTGCACGTCGACCCCACGGTGGGACCGAAAGATCCACGCAATGGCCGCGCGCCCGCGCAGAACCTGGCTGCCACCTTCGACGAAGCCGGCATGCTAGTGCTCAGCACGAGCCGCGAGCTGCTCGAGGAGCTCCGCGCGCTGCGCTTCAAACGCGCGTTTTGGGAGCGGCGCGCAGAGCTGCTCTGCACGACGCGCTTCTGGATCGTGGGCCACGGCATGCTCGAGTCGCTCTTGGTTCCCCATGCCGGCCTAGCCGCGCGCAGCTTGCTCTTGCACGTGCCAGCGCTGCCCACGCGAGAAGGGAGTGACGAGTTCCGCTTCGAGCTCGACACCATCGCTGCCGCGCGCATTCACGCTTGGCGCGCTGGCCGCACGGTGCTCGATCCCGTCCCCGTGCTGGCCATTCCCGGCTACAGCGACAATGACTCACGCGATTTCTACGAGGATATGCAGAACATCCGCTTCGAGCCCATCTCGCGCCGCCCGCTCGAGCTCAGCGCGGACTAACCCTCGGCCGCGATCAGCTCCGCGACTGCCTCGCCCATGGTGGCGCCGATGCCGGTGGGACAATTCGCGTCCTCCTCGGCGTCCGGGCGTACGGCCAGCCACGCCGGACCGTCGCGGAACACGACCACTTTGCCGACGCGGGGGAGCAGCATCGTTTCAGAGCCCGGTGGGATAGGGTGAAGCATGCACACAACGTGTGTTGTGCGGCCAAAAACGCAAGCGTTCGCGGGTCAGGATTCGGTCATAGCAGCGCGAGTAAGCGCTCAGGCCTTTGGCTGATACGGGCCGCCAACTTCGCCCCAGCCCCAGCGTGGCATCGGGGCCTCTTCGGTGACGGTAGCGCCGGGCTGGGAATTGATCACTGCCAGGCGTGTGCCCCACTCCAGATAGGCGACGAAAGCGGAGCGGAATTCGGGATCATCGGGCAGGCCGAGCTCATCAGCGCAGGCCAAAAGCAGTTCGATCCAGCGGCGCCGTTGCTCGTGCGTGAGGCTGCGCGAGAGGTGGTGGCGGATCATCGCTGAGTGCCCGCCGCGCTCGGCGCTGTAAGTCTTCGGGCCACCAAAAACTTCGGCCAGAAACTCTGCCACGTGCTGGGGATGCTCCGCCGACATATGTCCAAACACCGGCGCGAGGATCGCGTCGTCAGGGACGCGCGCATAGAAGACAGAGGTGAGCTTCTCGAGCGCAGGCATGCCCCCGAGCCAAGCGTAAAGTGAGGGTGGTTGAGTCATCTCAAGCTCCGAATGCCCAGCCATTGGATACCGCACTTCGATGGCTGAACCAGCAGGAAATTGCGGCCGTGGGCTGAATGCCACACTGGGGTCGGTATAGGCCGGTCGCTTCAAGAGGCGTGGGATCAGAGACCAAATTGTAGCACTGAGTTCCCGAACGTGGCGACGTACGCTTTGCCGTTGGCTACGACGGGCGGACAGAACTTGGAGAAGAAGTTGTAGTCGAAAGAGAACAACGTCTTCAGTTCGTTGGTGTTGACGATCGTGGTCGCGTCGAACACGACCAAGGAACCTGCCACGATGGCTTGGTTGGCGTCGCCGTTTTTGGGGATGGTCGCCCACAACACGGCGCTACCGGCCTTGGTGCCATCCGAGGAGAGCGCCAGCATGCCGCCCGGCATACCGCCCGGTGGCGGCTTTCCGGCAGACGAGAACACGGTGCCCTGATTTCGGAACGCATCGAGGCGCTGGTTGGCGAAGTTGTGGTTGAAGACTTTGGCGCGCTCGTTCTCTCCCCAAACGTACACGTTGCCGTGGTTGGCCATGCGCAAGTACACGGGCGTGCCATGAATGTGGTGCATCTTCCCGTCCGGCGTGCCGCCGTGCAGATTGCGATCGAGGTTCACGATCGGCCAATTGGGGTTGAGCGCCGTGGTCGTCGGTAGCCCCGCGCCGCTGTTCGGCGCGTTTGGCAGATAGCTGGCAACGAACGGCAGGTTGAAGTGTGGGGTCCAGGAATTGTGTCCGAGGTTTTGGCGATTGAGGTTGTAAAGGACGCCGTCCTTGCCGCCGCCGAGCAGGTTCTGAAAGCCGGGGATCAGCAGCACGCCGGATGCGCCCAAATCTTCGTCGTTGAATTCCCGGGCGTTGTCGTTGAAGGCGGTCCAAAAGTCTTTCAGCGTGAGGCTCGGCTTGCCGCCATTGGTGCCGCCCGTGCCCGCCGTGTATGACAGCTTGACGAAGCTCTCGCCGAAGTTGTCGTTGCCAATCGCGCCGTTGCCGGTCGTAAAATAGATGTCGTTGCCGGCAATGGCCGGCGCCGAGCCCGCCATCCAAATGCCGCCTGCGCCTCCGTTGGGGGTGACGCACCAGATCGCTGGCGTGGGATTGAAGCCCGGTTTGTGCTGCAGGCCGCGCGTATCGTAGGCGAAGACGAAGCCGTTGCCCGGCCCGACCGGACTTTCGCCGTTCATCGAGAACATGATGACCACGGCCTTGTTGCCGCCGGCGCCTTTGAGCAAGCCGAGGCCGGCGCGCAGCTTTTGATACGGCGTTTGCGTGCCGGTGTTGAAGTGCTTGCCACCGTTGTCCGCGTTGCCCTGGACCAAGATCTCCGGCTGCTGATCGGCGAGCGTCGTCGCATCGAGCGTCCACAGGTGGTGCTCACGATTGCCGTTGTTCGCCGAGCCTGGCGCGCGTTGAAAGGTCACCACGTACAGGCTGTTCGTGGCAGGGTCGATGACCGGCGTCGCGGCGATCCCCCACTTGTGGTAAATACACCACATATCCATCTGGCCCGGCTGCACGCACGGATCGATCGCGGCCGCCAGAGTACGCGAATTGAGCAGCGCGCCCGTGTTCACGTCGAAGCGGTAGACGGTATTGTTCATCGTGAAGACGAACAGCACATTGCCCAAGATCAACGGCTGCGCTTCGACCTTCTCGTCGACGGTGAACGTGCGCGTCAGGTGCAGGGTGCCGAGATTAGCGTTGGTGAAGGTCTTTTCTGCGTTGTTCCAACCGCTGCGGTTGTTGTCGAAGGCGCGCGTCGTGACATCCACGGCCCCGGCGGCCGAAACTGAGCACAACCACGCGATGGCGAGCGACCAAACCAACAGGCGCGACATTCGTTGCATGCGAAAGCCCTCCACTTCATTGTCGCCAACTCCGGGTCAGCGCGCAAGTCCGTGATTGCCGCTCACCGTCCCGAAACAATGACTAAGGACGATTGACTGAGCCATTCGCGGGCCCTAAGGAACCAATCCGATAGTCATATTTGTCGACTGGCGGCTGCGAGTGATGCGCGAGATCTTTGATCCTGCTCGGAAGTCTTGCTGTACGATGTGGACTATGGAGACGACGAGGGATTGGTCAGTTCGTTCTCTTACCGTGCCCAGCGTGCTTTTGCTGGCTCAGGCGCTGATCGCTTGCGGTCCGCCGCCGGAGCCCGTGCTGCCACCGGTGGCGACCGCGGGCGCGGCATCCGTGAGCGCCGAGCCCGCGGCTGCGAAACGTAGTGCGCTGCCGTCGTGCGGTGCAGAGTGGTGCGTCGTCGCAGGGGTCCCGAAGCCGGTGACCTTTGCTGCGGTTTGGGGCTCTTCGCCGACGGACGTGTGGCTGGCAGGGGAAGCCGGTACGTTGCTTCATTGGAACGGCTCGACTTGGTCGGAGACCGCGTCCGGTACGGGGAGCGCGCTACGCGCGCTCGGCGGCACGTCCGCGAAGGACGTCTGGGCTGCCGGCCTCGACGGCACGCTGCTGCACTTCGACGGCTCGAGCTGGTCAGCCAAGCAGAAGAGTGGCGCGCTTTGGTCGCCTGCCAGCGGGCCCAATGAACGGCCGATCTACGCGCTGCTCGCGCTGCCCAATCAGCTCTGGGTCGGCGGCTCCGGCTCGCGCTCGTTCGACGGCAAGACCTGGACGGAGCCGCATCACGGCTCGCACCTTCCGACGATGGCGCTCTGGGGTTTGGATTCATCCGCTCTGTGGGAGGTCGGGCTGCAAGGCATGGTCAACCGCTGGGACGGGCACCACTGGCAACGCGTCGGCGGTGAATTGGGCCCCAATTTCTTTGCTGTCTGGGGCAACACCGCAAGGGACGTGTGGATCGTGGGCAGCGCGGGCGCGATCGTGCACTGGGGCGATACACCGACCACGGTTCCGAGTGGCACCACGAACGATCTACACGCCGTGCGTGGCTTCGGCGAAAAGGATGTCTGGGCCGTTGGCGATCAGGGCACGATCTTGCACTGGCAAGGGTCCGCCTGGGCTCCTTCCACCAGCCCGTCGCCGAGCGCGCTACTCGGCGTCTGGGGCGCGAGCGCGAGCGATGTCTGGATCGTCGGCGAGAACGGCGTGGTTTTGCATCGCCAAACCTGAGCGGCGTTACTCCGGCAGACGCAGCGCGAGCAGCGCATCCACGGCCGAGCGCGGTAAAATCGCGGGTAATTGCGGCAAAAGCGCGGCTGCGGGCGCGGGCACGGCGCCTGGGTGAATGACACCGACCTGGATCGCGCGTTCGCGTTCATCCATCAAGATGAAAAAATAGCGATCGCCGTCGGGGCGTCGCCACACGGGGCAACCGTCGGTGTCGCCATCGACGACGATCTCGGGGCCCGCGCCGTAGGCCTTCTTGGCGCAAGCATCCACGACCTCGACGTCGGCCGCGAAGGCTTTGCGATCGCAACCCGAGCCGCACACGGCGCCACCGACGTGACCGGCTTGGAACGAGCGCACGCCGGTGCTGGCAAACTCGCGGTTCGAGTAGTCGTTGTTGTCCATCACGACCTCGAACACGTTGATCTCACCGCAACCGTCACCGACGCTGCCGGTCTTGGAGTAACAGTTGCAGGCTCCGTTCCACTTGCGGCCGCCGTCACGAATCAGCTCGCTGGCCACGAACGCCACCCACGGACCTGGATGCCCCGTGCCTTTACCGTCACAGGCGGCCACGCCCGCGTCGTCGAAGTTCATCGAGGCCAAGAACACGATCAGCTTCGAGCCGGAAAAACCGCGGTGGAGCACGCCCGGGTCCTTCGGACAATAGTAGTTGCTGCCGTCGCCGCAGGGAAACACAGGCGCTTGCGACAAGTAACCGACGCAATCGTTCTTGGTCAGATCGCCGGGGAAGGTCGCGCTGCCGTCGCCTTTCTGAGTGAACCAAAGGTTCGAGCCGCTGCCCGCGCGGCGGTCCCAATCGGTCACGCGCTGCCAGCGGCTGGCGCCCGCGTCCGCGTTCTCGGGCTGATAGACGGCGAGTTGCTTCACGTCGATCGCCTTCAAGATCAAGGTCATCTCTTCGTCGAACGGGGCGAGCGCGCTGCTGTCCGTGGCCTGCTGCTTCATGCAGCAATGCGCGCCCCAGGTGTCGGTGCCATCCTTGTAATCACACGCCGCATCTCCTGCTGGGCGATCGATGCGACGCGGCCACCAACCCGGCGCGCCCACGTTACGAAACGTCATCGTCCCACCGCGCGTGGTCGGGCTCGGCGCAAAAGGATACGCGCCCAGAGCATCGCTAGAGCCCGGGCTACCACTCGCGCCGCTGCCGCTGCCAGCGCTGCTGCTGCCGCTGCTATTGCCGACGCTCGCACCTGCCTCGCTGGTGCCGCCTGCACGGCCTTGCCCTGAGCCGCCGCTGGGCGCTCCCGCGCCGGTCGACGCGGCGCCTCCGCTGCCGCCGGAAGAGTGTCCGTTGCTCCCTGAGCTGCTGCAGGCAGCGACGCACAGCGCGCCGAGCGCGAGCCAAGCCGCGAGTCCGCGCAGTCGACTCATGGCGCGCCCGGGCAAAAGCTGATCTGCCAATCTTCGCCCGCGCACGCCCGCATGGGGCTCGGATCATCACCTTTCTGATCGTCGCCCGACCAGGCATAGGCATCGTCGCAGGCCTCGAAGTACAGCGCGACCGGACTCATGGCATCGTCACGGTTCGGGCTGACACAGGCGACGAGCTCGCCCTGTGAATTCTCGAAACGCCCCACGCTCGGACACTCCGACAGCAGATCGCTCGCACACGTCAGCACCTTGCACTTCGGGCGCACGAGCGGCGCTATCTGCAACGGCAGATTGAAGGCATCGACGTAGCTGATGTTGTACCAGTCAAAGTCATTGAAGTCGGTGTTGAAAGTGAACTCCGCCAACGAGTGGTGCTCAGCGCCCGGATCTTGCCCACGGAAGCCCCAATAGCGCTTCGATGAGATCTCCTCGACGTCGCTGCCGAGATCGACACAGCTCGTCGCGCCGGGAGCCAGTACGCCGCCCTCGATGTCGCTGCCACGAAAAGTGACGGGCGCGCTGCAGCCGTTGACGAATACGAGCGTCGTGCGCCCGTCTCCATCGCGGGCACAAGCCGCGCTACCCCCGCTGCTGTTCGCCGCACCGCCGCTTCCAGCGCCGGCGCTGGCCGTCGCGCCGCCGGCGCTGGTCGTGCCGCCGGCGCTGGTCGTCGCGCCGGCCGCGCTGGTCGTCGCGCCACCGTTTCCAGCGCCCGCGTCGCTCGCGCTCGAGGCGCCACCGTTCTTGCCACCCGCGGCCGCGCTAGCCGAGGGCGCGTCGGTCGAGCCGCAGGCCAATGTTAGTGCAGGGAAGACCACCCAGACGTGCAGCAGGCGCCAATTGGCCATCGACGAAGACATGACTTCACATCGTGGCCGGGCGGTGGTGCCCCCGACAAGCGCCAAGCGACGAGCCCGCGCGCTTTGCTGCTGAACGGTGCGCGTTGCGGGTACATTGGACGCGGCTGCCCGCGCTAGCGCCGTGACCGGTCCCCGGCGGGGGGCGGCGGGCTACCGGGCGGTTGCATGTCCAGCTGTGAGTAACATTGGGTTCCGTATTTCGGGCCGCTTTGACAGTAGGTTCCTCCGCCGGGGCCACAGGCGGCCAGGAGCGCGGCCTCGCAAACGAGCAAAATCGACAGCAGCGTGAGTTTCGCCATGGGAACTTTCTCCTCGGCGCTGCTCAAGCAAGCGGTATGCCTCCGCAAAACGCTCGAACTCTCGGCGTCTTGCGGGGCGTGTGAAGAGCGGTTGGCGTGCCTCCACGGCACACCATGACTCAGACCAGATCGAAGCGATCCAGGTTCATCACCTTGGTCCACGCGGCCACGAAATCGTGCACGAACTTCTGTTGCGCGTCGGCGCTGCCGTAGACTTCGGCGATGGAACGGAGCTGAGAGTTGGAGCCAAAAACGAGATCGACCCGGGTGCCCGTCCACTTGAGCTCGCCCGTTTTGCGATCCCGGCCTTCGAACTCGTCCGCTGCGCCGGATGGGGCTTTCCACTCGGTCCCCATGTCCAGCAGACTGACGAAGAAGTCATTACTCAGCGCTTCTGGCTTGCTGGTGAAGACGCCGTGTTTGGACGAGCCGGCATTGGCGCCGAGTACGCGCAGGCCGCCGACCAACACGGTCAGCTCGGGCGCAGTCAGCGTCAGTAGTTGGGCCTTATCCAGGAGTAACACCTCGGCGGGCACGCCGTACTTGCCCTTGGTGTAGTTGCGGAAGCCGTCGGCGAGTGGTTCGAGCACGGCGAAAGAGGCCACGTCCGTTTGCGCCTGTGAGGCGTCCGTGCGTCCGGGTTTGAAGGGCACGGCCACGCTGTGTCCGGCGTTCTTCGCCGCTCGTTCGATGCCCGCGCAGCCGCCGAGCACGATCAGATCGGCGAGCGAGACCTTCTTACCGCCCGATTGTGCTTGGTTGAAAGCGGCTTGAATGCCTTCGAGCGCCTTTAGCACCTTCGCCAGTTGCGCGGGCTGGTTCACTTCCCAGTCCTTCTGCGGCGACAAGCGAATGCGCGCGCCGTTCGCGCCGCCGCGTTTGTCGGAGCCGCGGAAAGTAGAGGCCGATGCCCAAGCCGTCCCGACCAGCTCCGAGATCGAGAGGCCCGCGTCGAGTAGCTTGACCTTGAGCGCAGCGATCTCCGAAGCGCCGATCAGCGGATGGTCCACACCCGGGATTGGGTCCTGCCAGAGCAGCTCTTCGGCGGGGACCTCGGGGCCGAGATAACGCACGCGTGGGCCCATGTCGCGGTGGGTGAGCTTGAACCAGGCGCGGGCGAAAGCGTCCGCGAACTGTGCGGGATTTTCCAGGAAGCGACGCGAGATCCGCTCGTAAGCGGGATCGAAGCGCAGCGACAGATCGGTGGTCAGCATCGTCGGCAGGTGCTTCTTCGACGCATCGTAGGCGTCCGGAATGGAGGCTTTCGCATCTTTGGCGACCCACTGCTGCGCCCCAGCGGGGCTCTTGCTCAGCTCCCATTCGAACCCGAATAAGTTTTCGAAGAAGTGGTTGCTCCACTGGGTCGGCGTCTGACTCCAGGTGACCTCGAGGCCGCTGGTGATCGTGTCCGCGCCCTTGCCGCTGCCAAACGCGCTCGTCCAACCCAGGCCGAGCTCCGCGATATCGGCGGATTCGGGGTTCACCCCGACGTGCTTCGCATCGCCCGCGCCGTGGGCCTTGCCGAAGGTGTGGCCGCCGGCGATCAAGGCGACCGTCTCCTCGTCGTTCATCGCCATGCGCGCGAACGTCTCGCGGATGTCCTTGGCAGCGGCGACCGGGTCTGGGTTGCCGTTCGGCCCCTCCGGATTGACGTAGATCAACCCCATCTGCACCGCGGCCAGCGGATTTTCGAGGTCACGGTCGCCGGAGTAACGCTTGTCCGCGAGCCAGGCCGTCTCGGTACCCCAGTACACGTCCTGATCCGGTTCCCAGACATCGGCGCGCCCGCCGCCGAAACCGAAGGTTTTGAAGCCCATCGTCTCGAGCGCCACGTTGCCGGTCAGGATCAGCAAATCGGCCCAAGAGATCCGATTGCCGTACTTCTGCTTGATCGGCCAGAGTAGCCGGCGCGCTTTGTCGAGGCTCACGTTGTCCGGCCAACTATTGAGCGGCGCGAAGCGCTGTTGACCCCTGCCGCCTCCTCCGCGCCCATCTCCGGTCCGATACGTGCCCGCGCTGTGCCACGCCATGCGCACGAACAACCCTCCGTAGTGCCCGAAGTCCGCCGGCCAATACTCTTGAGAGTTGGTCATCAACGCCGCGAGGTCCTGCTTCAGCGCCGCAAAATCCAGGCTCTTGAAGGCCTCGGCGTACTCGAAATCCGCGCCCATCGGATCGGATTTGGACGAATGCTGATGAAGCAGATCCACTCGCAGCTGGTTCGGCCACCAATCACGGTTCGAGGTCCCGCCAGCACTGTGATTGAAAGGACACTTCGGTTCGGTTGTCATCGATGTTCTCCTTGCAGCGGCTGCAGCTTACGCCTCGAATCAGCCGCTCATCAATTGAGCTGTGCGGCCAGAGCGACCGGAAAGCGGAGCACGGCCAGCGTGCCCCCGCCGTCGCGCGGCCTGAGCTCGACGTCCCCTCCGTGCTTCTTGGCGATCGAATAGGTGATCGACAAGCCGAGCCCCACGCCGTCGCCGACCGCTTTGGTCGTGAAAAACGGCTCGAACATCCGCTCACGTATCTCTGGCGCGATGCCCGAGCCGGTGTCTTCGACCACGAGCTCGAACCAGCCGTCACTGACGTTGCTCGTGATCGTGATCGTGCCGGGTCCGCTGATGGCGTCGATGGCGTTGCTGATCAGGTTCATCACGGCCTGGTTCAGCAGGCCCGCGTAGCAGTCGAGCACGTCCGGCTCGCTGAAATGCGTGACCACCTCGATGCGCGTGCCAAGCCGGTGATGCAGGATGGTGAGCGCCGACTCAACGCTCTCGCGTACGCTCACGCGCTTGCGCTCGCCCTCGTCGAGGCGGGAAAACGTTCGCAGTTTGACCACCAGCTCCTGAATGCGCGAAAGCCCGATCCGCATCTCGTGTAAGCGCGAGTTGGCGCGCTCCCAGTGTGGGGCGAGCGCCGGTTCGGGTCTCCAAGAGGGCTTGATGGCAGCCAGGCTGCGCTCCACCGTGGTCACGTGCGCGAGCGTAAACGAGAGCGGATTATTGATCTCGTGAGCGACGCCCGCGACCAGCTCGCCGAGCGACGCCATCTTCGCTGCTTGAATCAGCTGCGCCTGCGCTTGCTGGAGCTCGCGGTACGCCTCGCGTCGCACCCGGGCCATCTCCAGGTGAGTCCGAACGCGCGTCACCACCTCGCGCGCCGCGAATGGCTTCACGAGGTAATCGTCAACGCCGGTCTCGAGCCCAGCCAGCCGTGCCTCTTCGCCCGCGCGTGCGGAGATCAGAATTACCGGCACCGTCCTCGTGCGCGGATCGGCGCGCAGAGCGGCCAGCAACGACACGCCGTCGAGCTCCGGCATCATCACGTCGCTCAGCACCAAGTCCGGCGGGGCCGCGAGCGCCGCAGTCAGCGCGGCCCGGCCGTTCGGCACGGCCTGGATCTCCCAGTACGGCGAGAGCAAGCGCTGCAAGTACTCGCGCATGTCCGAGTTGTCGTCGGCCACGAGCACCCGCGCGCGCGCGTCGCTCGGCTCGGCCGCGCTCGGCGCTGCGCTGACTCCGGCCGCGCTCGGCTCGGCCGTGCGCGCCCACTGCTTGGCTTCCAGCACGTGCCCTGCCGATGGGATTAAGCCGTCCGGCTCGAGCGAGCTCGCCTCCGCCGTGATTCGATCCGGCGGCAAATGCGCGGTGCCCGTGGGAATGGTGACGAAAAACGTCGTTCCCCGGTCGACCTCACTTTCGACGCGCACGTCACCGCCGTGCAGGCGAACCAGCTCGTGCACCAACGAAAGACCGATCCCGCTGCCCTCGAAGCTTCGCCCTCGCGCGCCGGCCACGCGGTGAAAGCGCTCGAAGATACGCGTCAGCTCGGCTTCCGGGATCCCCGTTCCAGTGTCCTGCACGCTGAGCTCGACCTCGGCAGCGAGCCAACGAAGACGCACGGTGACTGCGCCGCGGAAGGTGAACTTGAATGCGTTCTGCACCAAGTTCATCACGATTTTTTCCCAGTGCGCTCGATCGACGTACACCAGCTCGGGAAGCGGCGGGCAGTCGACGATCAGCTCGACGCCTGCGTCTTCGAACAGCGATTGGAAGGCACCTGCCAGGCCCGCGGTGAAGGCAGCCAGATCGATCGGCGCAAATGCTGCGCTCAGGCCCGATTCGATGCGCGAAAAATCGAGCAAGCGATTGACCAGACGCAGCAGCCGAAGCGCGTTGCGGTGCAGCGCTGCCAGATCTTCGCCTCCGAGCGTCCCGTCCGCACTTGCCACGGCTCGCTCTACGGGGCCGAGAATGAGCGTGAGCGGCGTGCGAAACTCGTGACTCACGTTGCTGAAGAAGGCGGTTTTGGTCGCGTCGAGTTGGCCGAGTTTGGCGTTCGCGTCGCGCAAGCTTCGGTTGGCTTCGGCCAGCTCCCGACTGCGCGTGATCACTTCACGCTCCATTTGGCGTGTCCGATCGCGCAGTTCTTCCCCGACCTCGCTCGCTAGCAAAAGCTCCGTCACGTCCTCCACGCGATGCAAGATGTAGAGCACCTCGCCCGTCGAGGAGAGCAGCGGGATGTTTTTCGGGCTCCAGTACTTCACTTGGAACGTGCCATCCGGCCCGCGGATGTCGTACTTCTGCACCGCCATGGTGTCGGCGGCGCGCGTCGCCAACACCCGCTCGAGCGAGGCACGTAGGTTGTTCGTGCCCGTCGCGCCCGAGTCGTCAGGGTTGTCCGGAAAGAGCTCGAACAACCCTCGACCGAGCGTCTGTTCGCGTGTGGTGTGCGTGGCCGCCAAACGCGCCTCCGTTGCAGCCACCATTGTGAAGTGGGGCGAGTCTGGCAGGAGCACGAGTAAGATGTCCGGCGAGCCCTCGAACAACACCCGAAAATCGAGAGTCTCTGCTTGCATCGTCCGTCGGCCTCAGCGGCGAGCTTCGACAGCCGCCAAGCCCATGAACCTAGATGACCGCGCCCGCTCGTCCAAGGAGGAATATTCCAGGTGCACGCGCGTCGGCGATCCCGAGCCTGATCCGAGAGGGGGCGATCGCAATCCCGCAACGCACCTCGCGCTCCGGCGCTGTTCCCGGCCCGTTCCGGCGCCCTCGGCACGGGCGTTGATGGGACCCACACTACAATTTTCAACACGGAGGCTGGGCGCGGCGAGATCCGCCGAGGTCCGGACGCCACAGCTCGGGCCGCCGCGAGCGCAATCAGGAGGCCAGGGCCGGCACTGAGGGCGAGCGACTGAGCCATTCGCGGGCCCTAAGTAAAATTTACGTAGAGATCACGTCATTCGTCGATTGGGACACGGTTTTCTTCCGTCGCGGTCACAGCACTAATGTGGCAGTACAGACACTGCCGAGAGAGAGGTTCGACCGACCATGAGCTCCACAGATACTACCCGCGCACGCACGAACCAGGGCCGCATTGCCAGGCTCGTGCACCACACAGTTGGCCTGTGCCTCTTGTCGCTTCCGGTCGGTTGTGGCTCTGACAAAGGCACGGGCAACCCGCAAGCCGTGGCGGGCGCCTCGGGCGCCGTCGCGGCCTCGTCGGGGGCGGGTGGTAGCAGCGCTGGTGCACCGAGCCAGAGTGGCAGCGGCGGTGCGCTGGTCCAAGCGGGTGGCGCGAGCGCAGGCACCGCCAGCGCTGGCGCGAGCGCGGCCGGCGCGAGCGGCGGTGGTCAAACAGCGGGCGCTGGCGGCACCGTAAGCGGAGCCTGTGCCTTTCAGTGTGTCGACCAGTGCGTGGAAGCGGGCGGAACGAAGAAAGACGGCACTTGCACGGGAGCGCAAGTCTGTTGTGAAACCGCGACCAACCCGGTCAACCCTCTGGCTCACCTCATCCCGTCAGCCAAGGAAGTGGGCGGCTTGCTGGCCAACCGCTTCAGCAAGCAGACGCTCAGCTTCACCGCCAAGAACATGCCCGGCGATGGCTACAAGGTCGTGTGTGAGTGGTACGGCGCGCTCGGCATCGCCAAGTCCACGAACAACCAGACCTTGCTCGACGCTTTGGTCGCCAAGTTCAATCCCGTGAAGGCCACCTTCGTGGCCGACATGACCAGCGGAGAAGCGCACGTCGACCGCTACATCTTCGGCATGGTTCCGCTCGAAATCTACCTGCAAACCGGGGACGCCAGCTATCTGCCTCTCGGGCTCGAAGTGGCGGACAAACAGCAAACCACCAACCAGACCCGTGGCGCGATCGACGACATGTTCATGATGACGGGCCTACAGCTCGAAGCTTATCGCGCGAAGAAGAAGTCGAGCAGCGAGGCGGAGGCCGTCAAGTACACCAATTTCATGGCCCCGATCATGGTGGACTATCTCAAAGCGCAGAAGACCAACGGGCTCTTCTTCCACAACGACAAAGAAGGGCCGGTTCATTGGGGCCGCGGCAACGGCTGGTTTGCCGCGGGCATGGCCGAGATGCTGAAGGATCTGCCTAAGAGCTCCGCCCAATATGCCACCATCGAATCTGGCTACAAGAAGATGATGGAAGGCTTGCTGGCGTTCCAGAGCAAGAACGGGCTTTGGTATCAAGTTTTGAATATGCCGACCGACGCGAAAAACTGGGAGGAGACTTCCGGCTCGGCCATGTTCACTTACGCCATGATCGTCGGCGTGAGGCGCGGCGTGCTCGATGCCGCGAAGTACGTGCCGGTGATCGATGCCGCGTGGACCGGGATACAGAAGAAGATCTCGGCGCAGGGCGACGTCAGCGATATCTGCATTGGCACCTGGTACAAGGCCAACGCACAAGAATACATGGCCTTGACCAAACTCACCGGAGACGGCCATGGCCAAGCGCCGGTGCTCTGGGCGGCGGCTGAACTACTCCGTTAAGCCGTGTTAGAATCTCGAATGCGGTCCGCTCGCTCGTATTCGGTGTTGTGTTGGTCCGTGTGGGCCGTGAGCCTGGCTGGTTGCGGCGGGAGTGACGAAGCTTCCGGCGCCGCCGGCGCGCCCGGCGTTGGAACCAGCGGCGCGCCGGCCTCGGCGGCCGGCGCCGCGCCCACCGAGGGAGGAACCGCTGGCGCGAACTCGACCGGCGCTGGCGCCGCCGGCGCCGCCGCCACGAGTGGCGCGGTGAACGGCCAAGCCGGCTCGAACGCAGCGGGCGGCCGCGCGGGCGCTGGCGGCAGCAGCAACGGCGGAGGCGGCCGCGCGGGCAGCGGAGCCGCGGGCAGCGCGGCCGCTGGCAATGGCGGCACCGGCGGCGCGCCGGGCCCGGTATTGCCGCTGGTGAACGGCATTCAATGGGCCGACACCACCGGCAAGCCGATTCAGGCCCACGGCGGCGGCATGATCAAGGTCGGCGCGGACTACTACTGGTTCGGCGAGAACCGCAACTCCAACGGCAGCTTCTACGCCGTGTCGAGCTACCGCTCGCGCGATCTGCGAAACTGGGAGTTTCGCAATCACGCGCTCCGCTCCACGTCCCACGACGAGCTCGAGCCCGCCAATATCGAACGCCCCAAGGTCGTCTACAACGCGTCCACGGGCAAGTACGTGATGTGGATGCACTGGGAAAATGGCGTCAACTACGGCGAGGCGCGCGCGGCCGTCGCGACCGCCAGCACCGTCGATGGCGACTACAGCTACCAAGGCAGCTTCCGCCCGCTCTCCGCGAGCGACGTCGTGGACCACGGCAAGCCCGGCTACATGTCGCGTGACTGCGGCTTGTTCGTGGACGACGACCAAAAGGCGTACTTCATCTCCGCCTCCAACGAGAACTACGATCTGAACCTGTATCTGCTCACGCCGGACTACCTGAAGGTAGAAAAGCTGGCAGCGGTGCTGTTCAAAGGCGGCCACCGCGAAGCGCCCGCGCTGTTCAAACGAAACGGCACCTACTTCTTGCTCACCTCGGGCGCCACCGGCTGGGATCCAAACCAAGCCGCGTACGCGACCTCCAGCTCACTCACGAGCGGCTGGTCGGCGATGAAGAACGTCGGCGACGGCAACACCTTCTATTCACAATCGACCTACGTGTTGCCGGTCCAGGGCAGCGCGGGCACGGCCTACTTGTACATGGGGGATCGCTGGGCGGGCGCCTGGGGCGGCCGCGTCAACGACTCCACGTACATCTGGCAACCGATCACGTTCCCCTCGGCCACATCCATGAGCATGAGCTGGAACAACACGCTCAGCGTCGATGCCGCTGCCGGAACCATCACGGGCGCCACGCGCAATTTCCAATTCGTCAACGCCAAGAGCGGCAAAGCCCTCGACGTTCAAGGCGCTTCCAGCGCGGACGGCGCCTCGATCATCCAGAGCCCTGCGAGCAGCGCCACGAACCAACAGTGGGGCCTGAAATACGACGGCGCGGGCTACTTCCGCGTCACCAACGTCGCCAGCAACAAAGTCTTGGACGTCCCCGACGAATCCACCGCGGACGGCGTGAAGCTGAAGCAGTGGAAAAACACCGACGGCGACAACCAAGCCTGGCTCTTGATCGACCTAGGTGGCGGCTTGTTTCAAATCAAAAACAAGCACAGTAGTAAGTTCGTCGGCGTCGTAGACGGCGCCACCGCGGACGCGGCCGCGATCGAACAACGCGCGGCCAGCACCGGCGATGAGCAGCGCTGGCGGCTAGTGATCGCGCAGTGACGCGACATTGACGTTCTGGGCGTGTTTTGCGCCCGGGCAGCGCAGGGCAAAGAGCACGTCGCGAGCTGCGATGCTGGATCGCGATCGCCCCCCCCTTGGCGACGGCGTCGAAAAGCCCTAGGTCCTTGGCCATGCGCTACAACCTACTGGGCAATACGGGCTTGTATGTCTCCGAGCTGTGCCTCGGGGCGATGACCTTCGGCGGCACGAGTGGCATGTGGCAGGCCATCGGTACGCTGGGGCAAGAAGAGGTGCTCACGCTCGTGAGCAAGGCGCTCGACGCGGGCGTCAACTTCATCGACACGGCCGATGTTTACGCCGAGGGCCAGAGCGAGCGGCTGGTGGGCGGCGCGCTCGCGGCGCTGGGTCGTCCGCGCGAACAAGTCGTGATCGCGACCAAAGTGCGCGGCCGCGTCGGGCCGGGCGTCAATCAGGTCGGGCTATCGCGCGCGCATATCCTATCGAGCATCGAAGGCAGCCTGCGTCGCCTTGGCCTCGACTACGTCGACCTTTACCAGATCCACGGCTTCGATCCCATGACGCCGATCGAAGAAACCGTGCGCGCGCTGGATGACGTGGTCCGTTCCGGCAAGGCCCGCTACGTCGGCTTCAGCAACTTGCCTGCGTGGCTTGCCTCGCACGCGATCACGTTTGCAGAGCAGAACGGCCTCGCCCGCTTCCAGAGCGCGCAGGTCTATTACTCCATCGCGGGCCGTGACATCGAACGTGAGATCGCGCCGATGAGCCAAGCGCGCGGCGTCGCCATCTTGCCCTGGAGCCCGCTCGCCGGCGGTCTCTTGTCGGGCAAATTCGATCCCGACAAGAAAGGCCCCGCCGACGCGCGACGTGCCTCCTTCGACTTCCCACCCGTTGACATGCAGCGCCTCGCTGGCGTCCTGCGCGCGCTACGCGAAGTCGCAGAACAAACCGGTACGTCCGTCGCGCGCGTGGCCCTCGCCTGGCAACTCAGTAAACCCTTCGTCACCAGCATTATCATCGGCGCCAAACGCCTCGAGCAACTCGAAGACAACCTCGCCGCCACCGAACTCGAGCTTACGGCAGAGCAGCTCTCGGTGCTCGATCAAGCCAGCGCGCTACCCCCTGAATATCCGGGCTGGATGGTGCAATTTCAGAATTCGCGCGATCCGCGGGGGATAGCGCAGGCGCCGACGGAGGAGCAAATTCGGGCGGCGGCAGCGCGGTTGAAGTGAGGCCCGCCGGACGGGGAGCTATGGATTCGGGGCAAGGTCGTTAACAATCGCGCTATGCCCACCCGTCGTGTGCCGCCGAGGGGGCTGCCGCAGCCTGCCTCGCAGCGTGACCGTCGAGCCGCCAGCAATCCCCAGCAATTGTCCGCTTTGCTGCTACGCTGCCGCCGGTGTCGAGCGTTCGTGTATCGTCTAGCGTCGGGTGCATCGTTTCTTTGCTGGCCTTGCTGGCGTTGCCGGATTGCGGGGCACGCACGGCGATGGAGTTGGCGGAGGCTTGCGCGCAGCTGGGCGAGACGCGCGCTTGTCAGGATGCTTGTGGTGCTGGCGTGCAGACTTGTGCCGCGGGTCTGTGGAGTGAGTGTCAGGTCCCGAAGCTCGAGATTGCTTGCTCCGGCGTGTGTGGGCCAGGCGTGCAAACTTGCGCGGCCGGGGTGATGGGGGCGTGCGTCATTCCGGTGACGCAGCGGGATTGCAGGAGCGTTTGTGGTGCCGGTCACGAGACGTGCACGGACGGGAAGTGGAGCGCTTGCGACGCGCCGTTGCCGAAGCCGCCGGTGCTGCACACCACGATCCGGGATTTTCGTAAGACGCAGGCTGATTTCGAGCTGCCGGGTGCTGGCGACGCGATCGACCGCGGCATGGTGGAGTCGATCATTGGCCCCGATCGAACGCCGGTATACGCGGGCAAGCCGACCACGCCCACCACGCCCTCCGGTAAGGCTGGCTTCGACGTCTGGTATCACGACGTGCCGGGCGTGAATCAGACGACGACCTACGATCTGCAGCTGGCGGAGGATCCGAAGCTGCCGGGCGGCTACTTCTACGAGAACCGCGCCTTTTTCCCGATCGAAGACCGACTATTCGGCAACGAAGGGAACCGACACAACTATCACTTCACGCTCGAAACGCACACGGAGTTCGTGTACCGCGGGGGCGAGGAGTTTACTTTTGCCGGCGACGACGATGTGTGGGTTTTCATCTCCAATCAATTGCTGATTGATCTCGGGGGCCTGCACACGATTCGGACGGGGACGGTGAAGCTCGACCAGGAACAAGGCCGGTTGGGCCTGATTCTGGGCGAGAAGTATCCGCTCGATCTGTTCTTCGCCGAGCGGCACACGATCGAGTCGAATTTCATCGTACATACGACGATCGCGGACGTGGGCTCTTGTCAGTGAAGCGAACGAGATGAGCCGCTATCCGTTTCCGCACACGCGAAAGCTCGAGCACCTGTGCTACCCGTCCGGCGCGAACCCTGACGACGCGCTCAGGGCCTTCGAGGCTTGGCGCAGAGAGATCGTGACCGCTGACGGCGCGCGCGGCTTCTTGCGCGCGCGGCGGCCGGATACGCCGGACGGCGTGGCCAATTCGACGGTGTCCGAGGGCATCGCCTACGGCATGATCATCGCTGTGCTCTGTGACCAGCAGGCGCTGTTCGACGATTTCTATCGCTACGCGCTGTGCTTCGAGAACAAGAGCGGGCTGATGGATTGGTACATCGCGCCGGATGGCTCGCGGGCGCTGGCGCTGGGCGCCGCGACCGATTCGGACGAAGACATCGCCTGGGCGCTGGTCATGGCGCACCGCCAATGGGGCGGGCAGGGGGCGCTCGCGGAGCCGTATCTGGTCTGCGCCAAGCGTCAGATCGAGCGCGTTTGGGAGTGTGAGGTCGACCACGATCGCTATCCGGACATGCTCTTGCCAGGCGACGATTGGCGCGGTCAAAATGTGTTCAACCCGTCGTATTTTGCCCCGCATCAGTACCGGATCTTCGCTGAAGTCACGGGCAACCCGGGCTGGCTGCGGGTGATCGATCGCGGCTACGAGATCGTGTTTGCGAGTCTCGATGACCTGCGTGAAAATCGTGAGAACGGGCTCGTGCCGGCTTGGTGCAACGCCGCTGGCCAGCCAGTCGAGGCTTTTCCCGGAGCGATGACCAACTATCAATACGACTCCGCGCGCTTGCCTTTTCGCATCGCGCAAGATTGGGCGGCCACGCGCGATCCGCGCGCGCTCGAGTATTTGAAGCGCGTGAGCGCGTTCTTCGCGCGCATCGGCGCGGATCGGATCGTGGACGGCTACACGCTGAGCGGCGAGCCTGCGCCCGATCCACGTGCGGCCCGCCCGAACCCTGGGTCAGCGGTGTTCGTCGGTGCGGCGACGGTTGGCGCGATGCACGATCCGCAGTACCAAGCCTTCATCGACGCCGGCTATGCGCGCGTGCGGACGGGCACGTTGCTCGCGCGCAGTCGCTACTACAACCATTCCTGGACCGTGCTCTCGCTCTTGATGCTCAGCGGTAATTTTCTCGATTTCCCCCAGTAATCCCCATGCGAATTTCAAGCACCCTCGCGCTCGGTTTCGGTCTCGGCGTTTGGCAGCTGGCGTGTTCCGCTCCTTCCAAGCCCGCTCCTTCCAGGCCTGCGCTCTCGAGTTCAGGGCCGTCCGTCGTCACGCAAGCGGCGCCTGCGCCCGCGCCGTTGCCCTGGCAAAATAAGCAGCTCTCACCCGATCAGCGCGCCGAGTTGCTGCTGAACGCGATGACTCAAGAAGAAAAGTTGACGCTCGTCACCGGCTATTTCGGCGTGCAACAAGATTGGAACAAGTACAACTTCAAGGAGGCGCGCCCGCAATCTGCCGGCTACGTGAGCGGCGTGCCGCGGCTGGGTTTCACCGCCCAGTGGCAGACCGACGCGGGCAGCGGCGTCGCCACTCAGCGTGAGGCTCCGCCCTCGCTCGAGCGCACGTTGCTCCCTTCTGGCATCTCGACTGCATCGAGCTGGGATCCACCGCTCGCCGAGCGTGGCGGCGCGATGATCGGTAGTGAAGCACGCTCGAGCGGCTTCAACGTGATGCTCGCAGGCGGCGTGAACTTGACGCGTGAGCCGGGCAATGGCCGGAACTTCGAGTACGGCGGAGAAGATCCGCTGCTCGCCGGCACGATGGTTGGCGCGCTCGTGCGTGGCATCCAGTCCAATCACATCGTGGCCACGGTCAAGCACTTCGCGCTCAACGACCAAGAGAGAGGCCGCGAGCGGGTCAACGTGTTGATCGATGAAGCCGCCGCTCGCATGTCGGATCTGCTGGCGTTCCAGATCGCGATTGAAGTGGGCGATCCGGGCTCGGTCATGTGCGGCTACAATCTGGTCAACGGCGCCTACGCTTGCCAAAATGATTGGCTGCTCAATCAGGTGCTGAAACGCGATTGGGGCTTCAAAGGCTACGTGATGAGTGACTGGGGCGCGCAGCACGACACGGTGCTGAACGCGAACCACGGACTCGACCAAGAAACGGGCGTGATGGAGGTCGGCAAATACATTTGGCTCGACAAACTCGCGGGCGCCATCAGCCAAAAGCAGGTCCCCCAAGCCCGCCTGGACGACATGGTGCGTCGCATCGCGCGCACGCTGATCGCCAAAGGCGCGATCGACGATCCGGTACAGCCCGGCCCGATCGACTTTGCTGCGCACGCACGAGTGACGCAAGCAGGCGCCGAAGACGGCATCGTGCTCCTCAAGAACCAGGACGTGCTGCCGCTGACCGAGAAGACCAAGCGCATCGCCGTCATCGGTGGCCACGCGGACGTGGGCGTATTGACCGGCGGCGGCTCTGCGCAAGTGTATCCGCCGGGCGGCATGGCGGTGCCCGGCCTCGGCCCCAGCGGTTGGCCGGGCCCGATCGTTTACGCGCGTTCGTCGCCGCTCAGCGCGCTGCGCACCGAATTGCCCAACTCGACCATTAGCTGGCAATCCGGCACCGATCTCAAGGCTGCTGCAGACGCCGCGCGCGAGGCCGACGTGGCGGTCGTCTTCGTCACTCAGTGGACGACTGAATCGCTCGATTTTCCCCTCACCCTACCAGACGAACAAGACAAGCTCGTGGCCGCTGTCGCGCGCGCCAACAAGCGCACCGTGGTGGTGCTCGAGACCGGCGGCCCAGTGCTCATGCCCTGGATCGATCAAGTCGCGGGCGTGCTCGAGGCTTGGTATCCCGGTAGCCAAGGCGGGTCCGCGATCGCGCGCGTGCTGAGCGGCACCGTAAATCCCTCCGGCCACCTTCCCGTCACCTTCCCGCGCTCGCTCGAGCAATTGCCGCGCCCAAAGACGGCCGGAGAAGGCGTAGCGAACGACGCACACTTCGACGTTCGCTACGACGAAGGCCCCGCCGTTGGCTACCGCTGGTACGCCAAGAAAGGGCACGCTCCACTGTTTCCGTTCGGACACGGCTTGAGCTACACGAGCTTCACCCAAACCAACCTCGCGGCCCGCGTCGAAGGCGGAGAACTCAAAGTCACCTTGACCGTGCGCAACACAGGCAAGCGCGCCGGCAAGAGCGTGGCGCAAATCTACGTGTCGCCCGCGGCCGGTGGCTGGGAAGCTCCTCGCCGTCTCGGCGCGTTCGGCAAAGTGGAGCTCGCCGCCGGTGCCAGCCAACAACTCACGCTGACGGTCGATCCGCGCCTACTGGCCAACTACGAACCGAAGCGCCAAGCCTTCCGCATCGCGGATGGCGCATATCGCGTCACCCTGGCTCCCACCGCCCGCGACGCGGGCCAAAGCGTCACGGTCACGCTCGCCGAACGAGTCATCCCGCCGAAATAGGCTTGGTTTTTTGATGGTCACGGGGCGCGCCCCAGCGCGTCCCAGCCTTCGGCGTCGCAGCGCGGCTGCTCAGATTTTGCTCTGAGCGAGCGCTACTTCGCGAGTCGGAGCAGTACTCGCTCGAGCTTCAGCATCAAGAAGTCGCCGTTGCTCTTCTCGACGAAGTCTTCGGCGCCCAGCTCGAGCGCGATCCGGCTATCGGACTCGTTCGCCTTTCGCCCCGACCAAACGATGACCGGAATGTGGGCGGTGCGCGGGTCGGCCTTCAGCTTGGCCAGGACATCACGACCGTCAGCATCGGGGAAATGAATGTCCAATACGACCACGTCGGGCTGGGCCGCAGCGGCCAGCTCGACCGTTGCCGCGCCGCTCGTGGCGCGGATGACGCGGTGACCGTACTTCTGCGCGGCAGCGCTCACGGCGGCCTGCACGACCTCGTCGTCGTCTGCCAACAGGATGCTCCTGTGGCTGCTCGTCCGGGTCGATTCGGTCATCCCAGACATGATTATCGAGGCTTGGCGAAGCGAACGCAACCCGGTCCGGCTGGTAGCGTGTTCAATCGGTATGTTGGACTGGCAGCGTGAACCAGAAACAGCTGCCTTGGCCTGTTGCACTCCAGTAGCGCTGCACGTTCAAACGACTAGGCTAGCGCCCCATGTTGAAGGATTTTGCGGTTCGCTTCCGGTCGTTTTCGTCCCCGCTGGCGTTGTTTGCTGCGCTGAGTGGCTGCGCTTCGCCTACGCCGGTCGCGCCCGCTTCGCCCGCTTCGCCGAAGACGGTTGGCTCGGTCACTCGCGCGTCGCTGCCCGCGCGGCCCGTGTTCGAGAACCACGGCGGAATGTGGCTGCCCGCGCAGATCCCGGAGCGCGCGGCGGAGTTGTCGAAGCTCGGGCTCGCGATCGATCCTGCCTTGCTCTCTGATCCGAAGTCGAGCCTGCTCAGCGCGATCGTCAATCTGAGCGGCTGCTCGGCGTCTTTCGTCTCGAAGGACGGCCTCGTGGTCACCAATCACCACTGCGCGACAGGCGCGCTGCAGCACAACTCGAGCGCCAGTGAGAACTTGCTCGAGACCGGCACCTTGGCCAAAACGCGCGCCGAAGAGCGCTCGAGTGGCCCTTCGGCTCGGCTGCGCGTGCTCTCGAAGATGACCGAGGTCAGCGAGCAGATTCGCCCCGCGCTCGAGAAGGTGAGCGACGCCCTCGCGCGCGAGCTCGAATACGAGCGACTCGAAAAGGAGCTCGTCGGCAGCTGCGAACGTCAGCAACCCGGGGTCCGCTGCGGGCTGGTCAGTATGTACGGCGGGCTGCGCTATTTTTCGGTCGAATCGCTCGAGCTGCGTGACATTCGCATCGTCTACGCGCCCGCCGAAAGCATCGGCAATTTTGGCGGTGAGGTGGACAATTGGCGCTGGCCCCGCCACGACGGGGACGTCGCGTTCTTCCGCGCCTACGTGGGCAAAGACGGCATGCCTGCGGACTACTCGGTCGACAACGTGCCGTATCAGCCGCCCGCGTTCCTGAAGCTTGCTTCCTCGCCGCTCGCAGAGGGAGATCTGGTGTTCGTCGCGGGCTACCCGGGGCGTACCTCGTTACTCGCGTCGGCGGCTGAGATGCGCCACACCGAGCGCATCCTCTACCCCGAGCACTTGGCGATGTTCGACGCCTACTTGGCCTTGATCGCCGAGATCTCCAAGGACGATCCGGAGGTCGCGATCAAAGCCACCGGCCGCCGCCGCGGCTTCGACAACTACCGCACGAAACACTTGGGTGAGCTCTCTGGCATCCAGCGCGCGCACCTGCTGGACAAGAAGGTGGCTGAAGACAACGCGCTGCAAGCGTTCATCGATAGCGATCCAAAGCGTCGCTTAGCTCACGGTCGCGCGATTGCCGACCTCGAACGCGCGTTCGACGAGCGCGAGCAGAACCGAGAGGCGGATGCGGCCTTGCAGGGCGAGATCTTGATGCCGCGCCTGCTGTTCGCGGCTTACCGCAGCCTGCGCATGGCCGCTGAACGGCAAAAAACCGACGCCCAACGCGATCCAGACTTCCAAGAGCGCAACGTGCCGAGGCTGCGCGACGAGCAAAAGGCGCTCGCGGCCAGCTATCACCCGAAGCTCGACCGAGCACTACTGAAATTGGCGTTACAACGCGATCGCGCGCGCGAGCCCAAACGTCGCACCCCCGCGCTGACGCTGATTGCCGGCAAAGATCCGACGGATACCGCGATCGACGCGGCGATCGCCAAGCTTTACGACAAGACTCACTTGGGCGAGGAGAAGGCCCGCCTCGAGCTATTCGATCATGGGCGCTTCGCCGCGCTCGCGGCGCATCCGGATCCGATCGTGCGTCTCGCGGCCAAGCTCTACCCAGCCTTGCGCGCCGCCGAAGACCGCGGCAAGGGCTTCGCCGGCCAGTTGCGCCAGCTGAAGCCTCGCTACCTCGCCGCGCTGCTGGCGTTCAAAGGCGGCGCGGTCGCTCCGGATGCCAACTCGACCTTGCGCGTTGCCTACGGCACCGTAGTAAAGGCCCCGCCCGACGCACCCGGAGCCAACATGGGCGCCTTCACCAGCTTGAGCCAAATGGTCGCGAAGCACACCGGCAAGGAGCCGTTCAACGCGCCACAGCGCTTGCTCGAAGCGGCCAAGACAGCGGCGCGCTCGCCCTACGTCGACAAAACGCTGGGCGACGTGCCGGTCGACTTCCTGAGCGATCTGCACATCACCAACGGCAACTCCGGCTCGGCCACACTCAACGCGCGCGGTGAGCTGGTCGGCTTGGCCTTCGACGGCACCTTCGAGTCAGTCGCCTCGGATTGGGCATACCTGCCCTCGACCCGCACCATCCACGTCGATCTACGCTTCATCCTGTACTTGTTGGCCGACGTGGATCACGCTCAGAACCTACTCCGCGAATTGGGCGCTCTGCCCTAGCGCTCAGAGCTGCGGCCGCGCGCGTGCGGGAGCCGCAGCGGTGCGCTCCAAAGTGAGCAGCTTCTGTACCTCTTCGACTTGCTGCTCGCCGCGATTGTGGAACAGGAACAGACTCCGAGTGTTGGCGCCGCCGCTGCCCTCGACCACGATCGCGACTTCGCTCTTGCGGCCGTCGTTGAAGGCCAAAATCGTGTGCCGCGTGCCGGGTACGTAGGAGGTGCCCGTGCCGCAGCAGGTATTGGTCAGCAGGATGCCTTGGCCGACGGCGGGCGCTGCTGGGTTGTCGCGCAGGCGGAGCTCATTCTTGAGCACGGTCGTGTGATCGGCGGCGAAGACCAGAATGCCGACCATCGAGAAGTCTGCGAAGCCGTCGGGTGGGCTGCCCTCGATGGTGTTACCGAGGATCAAGTTGTCTTCTGGTCGGTTGATAGGCGCCGCGTCTCCACCCGGCGCTGCGACCTCGTCTCGAGCCAGCTGGATCACGATGCCATCGCCACCGGTACATGGACCCGTGCAGTCGAGCACGGTCAGGTCGCGAATGTGATTGTGCTCGATCAGCCAGCGATCCCCGCCCGTGCTGGTGATCGCTTGTGCGGTGCCCTCGAAGCGATTGTGTGAGATTACGATGTCTCGTGCGAAGCGCGCGAAGATCCCGAACGAAAGCGGGGCCAAATTAGCGCTCGAGACGCCGCGGCCGTCGAAGATGAAGCCGCGGATTTGCGTGCCGTTTGCGGGGTTGTTCCCGTTTGGCCCGGGCATGAAGAAGCCGACCCGAGCCACGCCCAAGGCGGGCCCAGTGGCGCAACCGATGATGCGTGGCTGTCCCGCGCCGACCAACTCGACTCGCTTGTCGATGGTCGCGCCGCAGTACGCGCCGGGCGCGACGCGGATCTCGTCGCCGTTCCGCGCGGCATCGACCGCAGCCTGAATCGTCTTGAACTTCTCGGGAACTCGCAGCACCTTGGCGCTGGCAATCCCCGTCGAACAAACCAACCCGAGGCTCAACGCAGCACCGAGCAACAACCCTCGTCCCATGACCCTACTCCTGGCTGACCCTTCGCCACTCACGAAGGGGCGACCATGATTCACCCACCTCGCTCCTCGCACCAGCGGATTTCATCGCCTCAGCTGCGCAAGGTCGACGCGTGGCGAATTTGCAGGCTGCGGCAGTGTACTTTCGCGCTGTTGCGCTGCTACTGGGCCGCGATCCACGCCAACACGCAGGCCACGTCATCCTCGCTGAGCGCCGGGCGTGCCAGCGGCATGGGCGAGCCGCAGGGTGGGGTCGGCGAGAGCTTCTGATAGATCAGGCTGGCTTCGGGGTTGGCGGGATCAGCGAGGGTCGAGATGCAGCCGGTGCCGGTGACGCCAACCACGCGAGCGGCGACGCCGGGAGACACGAGGTCCAAGTCTTGTTGTGCGCCGGTCGCGCCGTGGCAGCCCGTGCCGCCACAGCTCGGGACGAAGATGCGCGTGACTACGTCCCCGCACGGGCCGAGATCGGGGCCTGCGCCGGCCGCAGCATCCGAGCCGGCGTCGTTGGGAGCGGCCGCGTCGTCGCCGCCGTCCGTGCCGCTGCCACCGTTTCCGGCGTTGCCCGCGTCCACTAGGAAGCGTTCCTTGTCGTCGAGCGTGCCGGGGCAGCCTGCCAATAGCAACGCGCTGAGCGCCATGGCCAAGGCAAGCAGCGTGGGCACGGCAGACCAGGCCGAGCGATCAGTGTGCATAGCGAACTCCCAAGCCGAGCTGCAGCTGTTCGTCGAGCGTACCGCCCGCGACGTAAGGATCGCCTACCTCCGGGTGGAAAGTAGCGAAGTAGCGCGTGTAGCGGCCATTGAGGCGAGCCTCTAAACCCGGCACGATTGCGAGCGCGAAGCCGAGCGCGCCGTCGATGCCCGCCACGTGCGGATCGCGAAAGTGTTGGTAGATTTCGCCGGGCGAAGTGACGTGCAGGTAGGCGATCTCGAGCATGGCCGAGAAACGCCCGGCGAGCAGCACGCGCCCGTCCAAACCAAAGCGGAGTGAGATGGTGCGCGCGCTGGGCAGCAACGCCTGCACCTCCGATTTGCTGCTCATCACGAAGTAGCTCGCGTCCGCGCCGAAGAAGGCGCCGAACTCCAAGGGATGGCGCCCGGGAGCGAGGAGCCGCTGGCGAACTTCACCGCTGAAGCGCGTCCAGCTGGTGTCGATCGTATCACCCTCAGGGGTAGTCGAATCCAACCCGAAGGCGCGGCTGAGGCGGCCGCGGAAGCCCAAGTCGCGCAGCACGGGCACGTTGCTCGTCGCCAACGGGTACGCCTCGAGTCCGAAGCTCAGCATCGGCGCGATTGCCAGCTTGTAGGGCCGGAGCATGCTGCCCAGCTCATCGCTGTACTTGAAGCGGCGATTGCCGACATCCACGCTGAGCGATACGCCGACCTCGGTTCGCCCCGCGGCCAGGCGCGCGGCTTCGCGCCGTCCCAGTGCTTCGACGTCGTCCTTGCTCAATGCTTCGCCGTCTGTTGCTGGCGGCGGGTCTGAGGCGAGCGAAGCGCTGGCTTCGCCGTTGGCAGCGGTCACGGTTGGCGGTGAGGGCTCCGGCGGTGGTGCTTTCGGCTCGGGCGCGGACGGCGCGCTGTCTTGTGGCTGGGGTGGCGTACCGCCTTCCGCTACGACTTTCGCCTTGTCCGTTGCATCGGGCGTGCTGGAAGCGTCGGTTGCCGCGGGCGCTGCGTGCTTGGGCTTGCCCTTGGGGCGCCTGGCAGGTGCGGCCGATGCCAGCGGCGACGCGACCACCAGCGCTGCGGCCAAAGCTAGGCCGCGCGCAAAAAAGAGCCTTGGGCGCA
>Ga0247760_1000274_pt1 | contig 57624 bp, 68 predicted proteins | sample UWRJL171409R4_FD_179936 | JGI IMG/M metagenome (GOLD analysis project Ga0247760, IMG submission 179936) | Plant litter microbial communities from Arlington Agricultural Research Station in Wisconsin, United States - UWRJ-L171-409R-4 | ecosystem: Environmental > Terrestrial > Plant litter >...
TGCTCACAAAGAACGAAGCAATTGTTCCAAGTGGTGATGATTCATTGTGTGAAGCAAACTATCTGCCCACAAACTGTGGTGGCCTGTTACAGACCAGAACAAGTGGGGCCGGCGGCCCCACAACACACCCCCTCAGGCCAACACAGCTAAATGAAGCCTGTTGCCATCAACCAATCTATCTAATTATTTCCCAACTGGGAAGGTCGCGATATCTTTGTGGTGTTGAGGGTGTTGCTCAGTTCCATTCCTTGACACTCGTATTCATCTTCTGAATTCTCAGCCACTGAGTCTCAGCAATTCCTTTGCTCTCTGCCCGCCCACGGCACCTCCTTTGCCACCATACCCATCATTTTCACGAATTTGACGTGTTTATCGACGACGAGAGGCTTCGTGAGGCCGTCGGCTGGCATGTGTTCGCCAGGCAGATGCTCAACGGCTAGCTCTCCCTTCGTGACTCTATCGATCACCCACTTGAAGCGAATGTCGAGATGGCGAGTCCTCGCGGTATTGTAGGGATTAAGAACTATTGTCTTTGCGTTCTGACTGTCGGTATAGAGTATCGTAGGCTTTGGTTGTGGAGTACCGTACTCTGTGAGGATTCTATTGATCCATAGGGCTGCTTGGCCAGCTGGAAGTAGGTTTGTAAATTCGGCTTCTGTTGTTGAGCTTGTAACGAAAGTCTGTTTCTTTGACTTCCACAGCACTGGGCCTCCAGCCAGAAAAATGACGTGGCCTGCAGTACTGAATCGTTATAGTAGGTCATCTGCAAAGCTTGCGTCTGCGAATGCCTTTAAGCCGAGGTCCTTTGGTTGCCAATTGCCTCCAAACACCAGTCCCAGGCTCTTTGTTCCAACCAAGTAGCGAAAGAGGTGGTCCACAAGCTCCATGTGTTTCTTTGACGGCCTATTGTTTGCCTCACAAAGCCGTGATACCGTATAGGCTATATCAAGGCGTGTTCCAGTTGCTAGCCAATTCAGCGATCTAGTAATCTTAAGGTATTTCTTTTTATTGATAGGTTGCCAGGTCTTTGGCAGTTCGAATCTCGCAGGCCACGGAGACTTCACAGCGTGGTGTTTCGCAAAGCCGAATTTGGCGATAGCTGCTGTTGTGAAGGCTTCTTGCGAGAGGAAGATCGTTTTCGCCTTGCGGTCTCTGATGACGTCGAAGCCTAGGAACCGCTTGACCTCTCCTATCGCCTTGATCTCGAAGTGGTTACCAAGAAGGTTCATGACGTTGTTAATCTTCTCGTTGGTTGCTCTAGCCACAAGCATATCATCTACGTAAAGCAGAATTAAGATGTTAAGCTTGGTGTTCTGGAAGATGCAGGTATCTACGCCAAATGGTGAGAAGCCTAGAGACTTTATGACTGGAACCAGCGTTTGGAACCAATAGAGTGCGCTCCTTCTAAGGCCGTACAGGGCCTTGTTCAACTTCCAGACTTTACTTTCATCGAGACCTAGCCCTGTAGGTTATTGAACGTAGTAGGTGTAGCCAGGCGGTATATCGGCATTGAGATAGGCTAACTTAAAGTCGTATTACAGGCATTCTAAGTCTACAGCAGTAACGATTGCGCAGAACGCTCTCACAGAGACTCCATTCGTAACGGCTACGTAAACTTCTTGAGATACCTAGTTAGCTTGTTCAAAATTGCCGTAAACCACCCATCTGGCTCTTGCTGACCACTCGTTTGTTTTCGGATCGAGTTTCTCATCGAATACCTACTTTCCTAGCAGTATTTCTATCTCCGTAACACGGTCTATGAGGTCGAAAACGTGCCTCTCCTCAAGACCTTAGTGTTGTTTGTTCATGGAGGGGTGCCAGTAGGTGTTGAAGTTCGGGAGCTTTATCGCTTGGCGGAGATTCTGTAGGATACGCTTATTTGCGTGTGAATCGATATCGTAATTGACCTTAATCGCCGTGAGGGTGTACTTAGTAAGCCATTGATTGACCTCGGCTGCTAAGAGGTTGTATTTACCCTCGTTCATCCTTTTATAATGACTTGGAGACTTTGTAGCTATTCTTCCTAACCGTCTTGGTCTTCCTTGTTAATCCTGTTAATCTTTTGCCTGCGCTTGCTCCTGTTGATCCTGTACACGGTACTGCTCTTGAGCAGGAGGGATAGGGGCTTCCAGCTCTAGTTCGGAGATATCTTCGGTATTGTAGAAATCTTCGTCAACGGAGTTCTCGGCTTTGTCCTCACGGTCTAAGGGTTTCGACTCTGGCTCGGTCAGCGCTAGTAAGGGTGGAAGCTGTACTCTTGAGGGATCTAAAGGCACTATGTTAGCGGCCGGAGTATTCCCACTGCCAGTAAGAGGACTCTCTTCTTAGCTGCGATTGTTATCTTCTGGATTATCGGTCGGAAGAGCAGGTTTCTCCTCTTCTTTTCCAGGTATCAGGATTCTAACCATCCTAGTTACTTTTTCGACTTTATCCACAGTTAGATCCATAAAGTAAACACTAAGGTTATCCTCTGGATTCTCTAGGGGATTAGTAGGATTATCTCGCTTATTAAACTTGACTGTAGAGGCGCGAACGACTTGGCGCAATTCTTAGTCCCAGAGGTAATAGATATTTCCACGTAGGTTGCCGTAACCTATGAGTTTGGCTTTGCGTGCGTAAGGTTAGAATTTCTCGCCCTGTACGCGGTTAATGGGTTTAACGAAATAGTAGGCGTTGCAGTAATAGGTTCTTAAATGCTTTATATACGGTATTTTCGCCTTGTAAGGTATACCCGTTCCCTCGGTAAAGACTTGATAAGGGCTTTTATTTCCCTCGTTGCCTGTGGTTAGCAGTAGGTTCAAGACTCTAACCACCGAATTAACCATAAAAGGCCACAGCTCCTCTGGTATTTGATACTTGATTATAAGGGTTCTTACAGCTGTAGTTATTATTCTTCCTGCACGCTCTGTTTTGCCATTTAACCACGGCGATCCCTTAATAGTCTTAAACACTTCCATTCCGCGTTGATTTGACTAAGTGGTCAGTTTCTCAGTTTGGAATTCTTTAGTGCTTTAGCCGAACTCCGTTCCTCCATTAAGGCTGAGAACCTTCACATGCCGACTGGTTTGCGTTTCCAGCATTATAATAAGCTGTTTGATCTGGTTTAGAACCTCCTTCGTTACTCGGCAGAAACGAACCTAATGGAAGCCAGAGATCATATCGACAAGGTGGATAGTATACCAGTATCCCAAGTGGCCTGGAGTTGTGTAGACGATGGTATTAACACGTAAGTACTCGATAAGGTAGTTAGTAACTTACTTTACGCACTTAGGGAGCTTATCTGTAAGCTTAGCAAGGATACATGGCTTGTAAAAGTCATCTTAGGGGTCTTTAACCTTGATACCTGTGTCTTTGTAGGCTTGAAGAACCACATCTTTGCTGGCGTGAAGCAGGCGACGATGTATCGTGTGGTAGTTAATTGAGGTGAGGACTGCGTCTCTGGCCGTAATGGTAGCATTAACTTCTCTGGGCGGTACGATTAACATAACTGGAACGCCTAAGGCGTTAAAGATTTCCAGTTATCTGCCGGAAGGCTTATGGATTACCGTATTGTTATTAAAGTCGTATTTAATGCCAGCTTCAATGACTACCTCTCTCGGAAGCAGATTGCAAGGAGTGTCCTGGTAGTAGTACACCTCCAGGATCGTAATTCTCACGATATCACCGTCTACTGCTTTTAAGTTAAGTTTAACTCGGCCAACGTAGTAGCAATAGCCCAGATCTCCAGTACTCGCAGCAAATAGAAGAGGTATTACAAGAGGGTGGAGTTCTGTATACCACTTGATATTGTTAAATTGGGTTCTTATTACGCTGTAGTTTATAATGATTATATCCCTTATAATAAGTACACTTATTACCTTAGGGGCCTGTTAGACTTCACCACTGTAAAGGATTAGTGATGGGGGCCCTATTAAAAATCCTCCGGCTAGATAGAGGCTATTCCAATATTCGTGTAATTAAGGAGCATCAAGGTGCCCTTAATAGGTGGATAAAGCAGTCTAGCAGAGTTATAGACTACGGCCGCTATTATAGTTAACAACGGTGCCTTAAGCTTCTCGATTCTTATTACCTTATACTTCCAGCTATCTGGAGCTTTATAAGGCTCGCACCACCAACAGTCACTCCCTTTAGGGTGGTGTTTACCACACTTCTCGTGATAGACCATGTTCTTATATAGCGTTGCTTCGCAACCAGGGTGAGGGCACTTGTTTCCGCTTTCTCCGGCTCCGGCTCCTGCTCCGGCCCTGGAATTCTTTGCCTTGTCGATATTAATTCTCACGCTTGAGGGCGCGATCTTCTCTCCATTCGAGATACAAGTGAGCTTTGTAATCAGGTTTGCCCACGTCAGCTTACCTGTTTCGTACTCTCTTATCCAGTGGTTGTGAGAATTGGTGTACGAGTCTTTAAGGGCTCTAAGGGCCATTAAGACGTAGAACTTCTCATTAAGAGGTAAGGCGTCTTTATGATCGAGCTTAGTCTTGGCGTCTTAGATTCTATTAATGAAGTCAGCTATCGTAGCGAAGGCGCTACGCTTAATTGTAACGACTTCGTTAATAAGGCTTAAGGTTGAGATAGCCGAGATACCAGTAACAGTCTTTAACACCAAGTCGTAGGTCACCTTAGGGTCTTCCTCGGCAATATCCCAACCGTTGTTAACGAGCATCTGCTTGATCTTTTTATCCGTCAACGATGATCCAAGCGCGTGGGAGACTTTGATTCGTTCCTCGGTCCATTTCTCTATAGCCTCGGCGTCGACTGGCTTTTCGACGTTGGTGAAGATGTACTTATCGAGCTTCTGCAATTGTAGGGCTCTCTTGAGGTTGACCTTCCACTGATTGAGGTTATCCTCGCCCTTGAGGATGGGAATCGTGATATCAAAGGTCTTTAACATTGTGACTATCTCCGAAAGAAAGCAGAGAAGTACTGTACACAGAGATCCCAATACCAGTTGATATACCAGTGGAAAACGCGCTCCTCCAAGTCTTGCAGAAACTGAAGGAAAAGAAGCGTGGCAATCAAGACTATTATCGCGAGAATTTGAGAAAGAAAAGCCTCAAGTCGGTCAACCAAACCGTTCATGAGGGTGGGGATTGGTTGCGCGAAGGCAGTGATGTGGCTTGGGGTTGGTGTCGGCTTGGCACTTTGGCTGGACACGCGACCGGTTTCGCAAGCGCTCGTGCGGGTTGATTCTTGGCTCCGATGAGCGATTCTGGTGTCAAATATGACTGATTATTGGCTTTTCAGGCCGGAAACAGGGCGATTAAGCGTTGATTGCTTGTTGGATTGCCCGTTGGACTGCTGCAACGACCGGATTTGCGTCTTTGGCCTGTAGCGATTTTGACGCGGTGGGTACGAAGGCGGTGTGGATTGACGGAATTCTGCCGTGGATTGATCGTTGGAAGCACTGCGGATTTGTTCGAAAATAGAGCGATTTGCAGTATTGCTTCTGGATAGGGGTATATAGTTCCGATTTTCTTGGCTCTGCCGTGTGCCGATTTGCGAATAGTTACGCGATGGTGGCGATTCTGGCGGTCAACTGGCTCGAAGATGCTCAGTTTTCTGGCTCAAGAGGTGGAACAAAGAAAGCTTGGAAGATAAAGCCTTCAAAGAAAGATCAGAGGGCTCAAAACCTGTTGGGCTTTATAGCCAAAAGTGCTCACAAAGAACGAAGCAATTGTTCCAAGTGGTGATGATTCATTGTGTGAAGCAAACTATCTGCCCACAAACTGTGGTGGCCTGTTACAGACCAGAACAAGTGGGGCCGGCGGCCCCACAACAATTTGTTTTGTCGAATCGTAGGCCGTGCTTCTCTGCCCTCAAATTCTGCTCCGCAACCGTGCAGCTGATAACGAGTAGTCGGTGGCAGCATCTTGGGCGAAATGCTGATGCATAATCTTGCATTTCACGGGCTAGTATAGGTTGTATGGTGTTCAACAGCATTTAGTGTTTGTCCCTACAACTAAAGTACAGTGACGCGCTACTAATTCTCGGCGATATCCGTCAAACTCACCACCGTCGCCGTAAAAAGGGTCAGCAGATGCAAGCCCGTATCGTTAAATATCTTCCTTTCAAATAACAATAAGCTGTCCTGGTGCTTATTCAGACTATAAATCGACCTGCTGTACATGGCGCCAGCTGTTGTATCATATATTTTCCACTTATCGATCGCACCACCCGCTCGGTTCGTATAAACGACCTTATTATCGGCGTTAGATATAACAATTGTCCTATTCAATCTACCGACTGAGCTCCAGACAACATAGAGGCTTACATTCGGCGCAATCTTATCGTTAATAACAATAGGGAGGCCCCCGGACAAACGGAAGTCAAGCGGCGACTTAGCCAAGCGGTAGTCATCTGGGTAGTTTACTCCGTGTGAGCTGAAGTTGCCAACGGGGAACTCGTACACCGGGATCCACTTGTCGATATGGGGATAAGCCACCACGGTCATGCCTGAGCGTGCGATACAAGCCGTACGCAACGTCCTTTACAACGGGGCCCCAGGTGCGAAGATCAGTGGACACTTGGTGGGCCAGTTTCTGGCCATGCTTGGGATCGCGCTGGTCCGAATAATAGGCCACCAGAGAGTGGTTGTAGACGAGGAGGTACGGCTCCCAGATCGAGTCGGCGTCGTTGGTGTTGGGCCGGCCGCCCTCGGCAATGCGGCTGACGAATTTCCAGGTGCGCGCCTTGTCCGTGCTGGCGTAAGTTCCTCCGATTCCATGACCCCGACTGATCAGAACTTTATACTCTTGACTTACTTTTGTCTTGGAACTGTGAGATTTAAAGTCCGAGAAAGAGGTAGTAGCGGTGATTTTCGCCTTGCCTTAAAGGTATATGCGCGAGCGGCACATAGCGATAGATTGTGTGATGGCGTATTGTTAGTCCCCTTTTGGTATCGATATCACCTCTGCGCCTGCTGACCGCAGGTGACTTGCCAACCTTAACAACAAATCAACTTCTTCCTAGGCCGTCCTCTCGATGCTCAGATTTTCATTTGCAATCTAGATGTACCCAAAAGGGACAGGCCCGCTCCCCCCTTAAGGAGCCACCCTGGTGCTTTCTCTGTACAATTCATCACCCCAAGCCGAGAGGAATGCCTCGACGGGCTCCACCACACCTCTCCAGACGGCCTGCATGAACGCCATGCTCCCCAAGTCCGTCGAGTCGAAAGAGCAGACAATGCATCGTCGGATGGCCTCGGCCAGCTTGTCGCCAAATTCCGTTTCTACCTGCTTCTGCCAGCGCAGCGCGGTGCACAGGTCTGTCACGTCGTTGGGCTCACCGGTTACCCCGTCGAGGTACTCCTTGCGCCAGGACTGCTGCTCGAGCGTGTCCCCAAAGACCAGCTCCATGAGGAGGACGCCGATGTTGAAGAGCAAGATGCGGGCAAAGTTTCCCATCGTTGCTGGGTGGTCGTCATGTACGGCGAGAGTTGTGTGGCGAGATTGGAATGCTTTGTCATGAGTCGAGTGGGCTAGGAACGCGGAATATGAGCCATTTTTGGCCAAACCGCCTATCCGGGAAAAAAATACGTTAGACCTGTCCCAGGTAGACGATATCCACGGTGTCGGGCCGAGTGTGATGAGTGTGATGAGCATGGAGTAGCCAGCGCTCATGCGGGCATATCTCGAAGGCGTGTTGAGGATGAAAACGCTTAGTTTTTCTGTTCCGACAGCACTGGTACTCATTGGCTGGGTCTCCAACCAGAGGCGCATGCCTTGATGCGGACCGAGGAATCCTAGACTGCTCGGTGTTTCTGAGCTAACTGCGAAGGTATCGCAGAACTCCTTGATAGCCATATTCTGGAGGCTCGCTGCCGATGGCTCGGGAACATTGGAAGTTTCGGGGGTGGTATCGGTGTTGGCGAACGCCACTGCTCGCACCCTTGGGGCCGATGCGGTATCCAGGTCTTGTGGCGCGGGCCTGGACGTCACCCATGTTAGTGCTAAGAGCCAAAAGTGATGATGGGCACGTTGGCTTACCGACTGAGGAAATCTGTAGCGCTTGGCGATGTCTGAGGCGAGCGGCCGAAGAAAGCAGAAATCCTCGACCTGGTCTTATTACCCTTCACTTTCAGCTTCTGGAAACGGCTTGGCGTAGTAGTATGTTTAGTACCTGAACCAGATACCGATTCCGGCCGAGATGGAAGGTCCCGTACGGTGGGTGTATTGGGCCGGCTGAGTAGAACTTCGTGCCTGACCTTGATGGCGGCGTGATTTGTTCCCAGGATAAAAAGCTGAAAATGCAAGCTGGGCCCGGCTTGCGTCTCTCCACTCTTTTCCACGGTGATGCCAAAATGATGACCTAGGGGGCATGCGCAGCACCACTGGCGCTGTAGGCTCCGGTAAAGTGCTGCTCCACACTGCTGTAGTGTCATCACCGGACCCAGCGTCTTGATGGGCTTGCGGTTTGCCGGAAGTGCCGTCGAATAGCGTGAAATCAGTAAGGACCGGACCAAAAAATCGTACAGGCCTGAATTTTTGTCTCTAATTCCAGCTAGGAGACTATCTTTTCGGTGGGTGAAGCTGACCTGCAACCGGAACATTTCCTTCTCAACAGCCGCCTGAGGAGCTTTTCGGTTGTGAATGGAGACCTTTGGGGCGTTAGTCCGTGTCTGCAGTCTAGATATGATCCAGAGAAAAAGGCCTACCTCGTTGAGCCGGAGGAGCCCCTGCAGCTCGGCCAGGGCCATGTGGATATTGTTCATCTCTGTGATGAACCACTCATAGTCTCGGGGCTGGAGCGTTTGTCTGAGCTCGGCCTGGAACTGTGGGCTGTGCCATCGGACATGGTTGGGGTCTTCTACAAGGCTCTTTTTGGCGGCGTCGTCGATGTCTAGGGGACCGAGAAGTAGCTGCAGATTCTGAGAGAAGGCGATACGTTCCCGTTCTACGCCAAAGACGAAGTTCTGAAAGTCGGTTTCGAAACGCCACCAAGTCCGCAGGTCCTGGAAGAGCGTTCGGAGATCCGTTGCCGTTTCGAAAAGAATGGGGAAGGCGCCCAACACAACGCCTGCAACCTCAAAGCCCGACATTCTGAGCGACCTGACTATAAAGAAGCCACGGCTCCGATGATGAACTCCGGACCTTGTGTTGGGAAGTCGCAAAGGTTGGTCGATTTGGGTCTGAAGGCGGGGTAATGCGCCTGATTCGACCCAACCCGCCCATGCACCTGCCTGCATTCATCAAATCCCTCAGACGACGGGGTGGCCGTCTCAGAGCATCACATTACAGCGGCGGCGCTCAGAACAACTCAGGGACGGTTTTGAGAATGACGTCTACTTTTGCGCCGACAATATCAAGCCTGTGCCACGACTGCGACGAGAAATTCCGCATCATCCTCGTGGGCAACCCAAGACTCCCGGGCCCACCCCCAACCGATGACGACCACCACCATTTCCTGCTCGCTGCAGAAGACTGCAGAGGGAGATTCAAAGTCTGGGCCTCCAACCTAGGGGCGTCCCAACCAGCAAAGTCTTCCAAATCTTTGGACAGCAGACTGAAGGATGCGCCATGGATGCGGAGCAGTGTCGAGGGAGCCTTGGTGATACTCTCATCATTGATCGATAGATGTAAGGAACGAATACCCCGCTGCGAGTAGGTGCCTAGCCAGCGAAGGCCAGATACTGACGAGACCCATCTTCTTGGTTTGGCTGGTATAGCATACGCCCTTCTTCAAGGTCCCGCTCACGCCGATGACGAAGACGACATCAGTCAGCTAGTAGCTGAGAGGCTTTCGGCTACATCCTCTGGCATCCGCTCGGCGATAGACCATCTACTTGCTCTATCTATCCTCATTCGACGAGACCAGCCAAAGGGCCGTCTTCCAACACTGAGCCCCAGTTCCCTTCCGAATGATAGCTCCCCGGACATCATTGGCATCCTGGACAAGTTTCCCAAAGTTCGTGGCGAGCCGTGGCTAGCAAAGCGACTTGGAAATGCGATTAACCAGCGCCGGCACATTATCCAGTATCGACAAGACCACCGCCGCAACTTGGCAGGAGTGATACCAGAAGCTTCCAGAGGGGACGATGCAGGCAGCACCATAGCAACCACCTTTCACGAGCACGGTGATCCCAGCTCGGCGCTGGCTGAGCTTGATCTTTCGCAGGACCGAGCTTCGATACGTACTTTTGCAACCTCTTTCATGAGCAGCACCAGCCAAAGCACAGACATAGGAGGACGCATAGCCGACCTAGACGATATGACTCTTGATGGAGTCCGTTTACAGTACGAAGAGCCTTTCGAGTGCCCGTACTGCCGAACAATTCAGGTCGTCGCAAACAGGTTTGAGTGGAAGTCAGTAACGCCAAGTGTGTGCTGGATGGCACTTAAAAACATACCTGTCGCTTACTAATTTTTGTCGCCCTGATAGAAACCACGTGTTCTCCGATCTTCAACCATATACTTGTACCTTCGAGCACTGTCCATCCCCCTTTCGCCTCTTCCCGACTCGTCGCGAGTGGATGGAGCATGAGATGAGCCAGCATAGGAGAAAATGGGTCTGCGTATTTTGCCAGCAGCCTGACTCTGCTCTCAGTAGCCAAGAGGCAATGGCTAACCACATTCGAACTCATCATGGCGACACAGTCACAAAGTGTCAGCTTCCATTGATCCTTGAGGCCTGCGAACAGGACCAGAAACATTTCCCTTCGACTTCGTGTCCCCTCTGCGAATCATGGCAAAGCGTTCCGGGGAAGGAGACTCCGAGTTGCGTGTACAATGCACACCCTTTCTATCGCCACTTGGGACACCACCAACAGCTTCTCGCTCTCGACGCTTTGCCTCTCTACATCGAAGGGTTGGAGATTAACACTGAAGATGATGACGGTGAGATGGCGAACGAAGACTTGGATAGTGAACCGGAGGACTCTGACACCGGAGACAGCGCGGAAATTTCGCTGTCGGGTCCCATCGCCCGATCCAGTCTTGACTCAGATGTCCTCGGACAGGGCTCAGGTTGTCAACTTATGTAAGCAGCCAGAAGGCAGGTCTGCCAAGCTATTTGGAGGTCAGGTGACCGAGGAAGAGCTCTATCTGTTGAAGGGTCCTCTGGGCCCTATTCGTAATTTAGCGATAAACTTAACTGAAGTTCATAGAAACCCCATACTGCCGGTAATGGCATCTTCCCCCTCCTTCAATGATGCTGCTCCCCTAACCTCAATTTCTCATGGACCTCGTGCTCGACCCCATCCCGCATAACATTGAACGATGTCGGCATGATACCTCCGCTCCAACTCAATCCAGCCCAAAGCCCTGGCCCCGGAGAGAACTAGCCGGGCACGTGCACATTGGCCGACCCTCGTCGTTCTCTATACTAGCCTCCTGTCGAGTGAAGAAAAGCCAACTGTACACCGGACGAGGGTTGGACGAGAACGAGGTGGATATCCTCGTAGTACCCATTTACAGGAAAACGCCAGAGACATCTACCAAGAAGGGTACCTCTTGGGGCTGAAAAATCAACGACTACCCCCAAATTCTCTTTGCATCCATCAACCTCAACCAGCAGACCGAAACAGACCCGCATACTAGTGGGTCCCGGTGAAACAAACAGACTCCCGCGTCTTGGATTGATATTCACCCACTGACTCGATCAGACCCCCAACTTCCAAGATTCGCGACTCCATGATGGTGAGATGAGTCCACGGACCTAGACCTCGCGACTGACTGACTGACGCTCGGAACAGAGACATCTAAGCTCCAACAACGGCACTTATCATGCCCACGGCTACCACGACTGGCAGCAGAACACCGCAAACGCAGCTCCCAGACACCCGAATCTCTAGAATCCCAAGTGGCCCCCAGTGCCCAAAAGCCACAGCACTCTCCGCTACCCATAATCGGATTATGTGGCACCAGTAGTCCTGAGGGAGAAGGGGCGGGCAACATCATCTCTCTCTGGAAGAGTCCCGGCTGCCACAGCCACCACATGATTCGCCTTCTCGAGTTTGCAATGGCGACCGCATATTTTGTGATCTCAACCGGTGGGTTGTGGTGTGGTCGCGATGATGGCAGAGAGGGCGGGTTTCTCGCGATTCATGACCTATCTCGGCCGACGACATGACCCCCCGCCAAGGAGAGGGAGACTGCGTCAAAGGTCCCGTAGACCATGACCCAGGGCCGAGAAGAAAAACACGATGGTTCGGGCAGATGTGGTCGTTAGATCGGGCGTCCTGGGCAAGTACCTTGGGTTGGCTCACCCATAACTGAGTATTGCAATCCGGGGGCAAGAGTCTAAACTACCTCCATGTGAATGTGCCGTCCATGATTATTACCCTTGCTGACATTCTCTGCATTGAAGGAGGGTTGCGACCCCTGGCTGGTGCGGCAAAGTGTGCAGTAACCTTTATTGATACTGTCAAATCTACCAGGCGTCCTGCCTTGCAGCCGTCGTTCCCTACCACGGCGTAGGTTGCAGCACCGAATTATGCGGGTATTCCTATGAGGCGAAACTACGGATTGTTTTCTGCTTTTGTCGGCTGTACTAGGTACGTATGCTTGAGGTTTATGGTCGGAGACCGAGGGTAATAATGCTGCGATTGACATGTTTTCTTCTCTTTCTCTTTATCATTTTCAGGAATTGTCTGTGTTTGGATTTAGGTATTTATTACTTTGTTTTGACCATCGTCTAGAAAGTTAAAATGGAATCGATCAAGGACATGCACTGAGATTATTGCAGCGTTGGTCGCGTTTCAATGAATAGGTCCAACTTAGTGTTATAGATATCTTTATCGATAAGTGTGCTGTTAAGGAACTGTTTAGTGATAAGGAAGCTAACCTCTCTAATATAGATACTAAGGTGACTTAAAGCCTTAACGATAGCCTTAACTATTATAAAGTCGCGCTTTTGGTATTAGGGATAGGTAAAGGGATAAGTAAAGGGCCTATAGTTGTGCTTAGGGGTATCAGGGTAGGTCCGAAACAGCTAACCAGCTATAGTTCGAACAGCGTATCCCTTTTACTTATAACCACACTTCTGTATAGTTAACTACCTTAGATTAACGCCTTTAGATAGCTATAGGTTACCGTATCGATTGTAAAGGATCTTATACCGCGTGTACTCTCTACCTTATATATTACGGCCGTTACTCCGAATAATAGCAAACTTATAGCCTTTAGCCTAGGCGTTGACAGCGTTCTGAAGGTCTTGAATAGTCGGAGAGATAAAGCCAGTCGGAGGGGTAGGGATCTCGTCGTTATCGGTATCGCTATCGCTATCACTGTAGGCTTCTTTTTCGTGGGCCTTGTCGCTGGAGCTGGCAAAGCCCTCCCAAACAGAGGAATATTCGGCTTCAGAATCGCTCGAATCAATCGGGGAGGCTGTAAGGTAAGCTGGGCTTGAGGAGTGTATCGCAATGGCGGCGTCAACCGAGCCTCCAGGGCGTGAAGCTTGCCCCGCATTGGCTGGCATCCTTACGACTGCTAAGAATGGCGATGGTTGGACAGCGTAAGACGCAGGGATGATTCAGAGGGCTCAAAAGTAGTTGGAAATGGCTAGTTTACACGTAGAAAGCGTGCCAAATTGCTGCGACGAGCCGTTGTGGGATGGGGGGGTGGTTGTGTGGTGTCGGTTGGTTGCAGAAAATGGCAGGGCTTGGACTGGGGGTGGTGTGGCATGCGATATGGGGCCATACATAACCCTAACCCTCAAAGGACTAGTGCACGTCTAGCAGGGCCCCAGAAAAAAGTGTCGGGTGTGACTATAGAGGAAATACCAATCGAATTTCCTGCCGGACGACCTCATCCTCTTTCAACATGGCCGCCAACCCGCCGAGAAACATCGTCCCGTCGAAAGGACATCACCCTTCCCAGAAGGTCCTGCCGCAGTCAAGTACGCCCCAGTAGTTGCCTGCATGAGCCAGTGTTTTGGCTGTGCCTTGGACAGGACCGTGATTCGCATCTCCGCCGCATCGATATACCTCAGCACGTGTGTGGTATACTTTATCACTTCCTCCTTGAAATGGTATCCATTTCCGGCGGCCTTGTTTCACTACTATTGCCTACTGGGCATGACAATCCTGTCAACCATCTACGTCGGGGCTAAGTTTGCCTTCGGCGAAAGTCACTCCTTCTACCCAACAAGATCGCCATCCATCAGACACTCTCACATCCTCCCAATATTCGCGGACAAGCTCCCGGTCCGTCTGCGCATCTGGTACGAGGCCTTGGAGTCATACGCATACGCCTCCGATCTCCTCGAATTCCACGCCTCCTGGAAAATTCAGCGTGCCTTGGAAAAGACCGCACCTCACACCTCATACCCCTTCCAGCCCATCACGGCCCGCCGCGAGCTTCTAAACCGCAAATGGATGATTCTTCGCCTTCAGCCATACCCCGCGCTATTTAAGACGCCGATGTTGACGCGGATTGACACTCTGTATCAGGCATGGCGAGGCCACCAACGGACCAACATCGCCCTGTTGATATACCACAAGGTGCAAAACGTCGAGTCTTTTTCGACCCCGGCAGAGTTCAGCATCTCGGAGCTGGAGGAGACGGAGAACTTGAAGTTCAACTTCCTTCCAGTGTCGACTCTTTGAGTGACCTGGTAGGGTGCTGCGGGTGGCCTGCCAAGAAGCTCGTTGTCGACTGATGGAAAAAGGGGTTTCTTTTGTTGGTTTCTGTACGATAACTTATGCTGTTTGCGAGTGGATTGGCTGCCTTTCAAGTTTCCATCGAAGGTCATATTTTAGGGCAGGACTCGAAGCTATCCGAAACCTACCTTAGTTGCCTGGTGTTTCTGGAACGATTGCTTCCGTCGGCTGTTGATCTTTAGGTAGCCTAACTAATGTTCCTCAGTCTTACAAGGTCTTGAATGTGTTTCCTCGAAGAGGCGAGAGTATTGGAAGTTGAGTGGTCTTCTTTGGAACTGGATACTGAAAACTACCTGAGTCTCGAATCTTGATGACATACTAGAAACAGCCCTTCCTGCCACTCGTAACAGAACGCTCTAATCACTCCGCCCGCCTCAAACTAACCCTCGGCTTCCTCCCGCCCACCACCTCATGCCCCGTCGGTATAGTTCGGAATAAACAAGGGGGTAACTCAGATAGAGTGGATAGTATCGGTCCTTCCGAAGAAACAAGTGTTGCGCGAAGAAAACATCAGCTGAGGAGGGACTCAAACAGATTTCTACCTCATCCCCTGGCGTAGGTCGAAATTTATATCGAGCAAGCAAGACTCGACGCGCGGAGCCGGAGACATCACCGACTCGTTGCGCCTAGAGACAACTGCTGAGGGTGCAATGCATCTGGAGACCACGGATGGCGGTATGTGGGCGTTCGCTCAGCTAGCCACAGCCTCCCGGTGCTTTGCGAAGCTCCGCATCATAGCCGATCTAGACTTAGAGGTCAGCCAATGTCAGATTCAGGTATAGGGCGTCCAGCAAGCCAATGTCTGGAGCGGGAAGCGCAACCTTCAAGTTAACCCCCTTTCGTCAACAGGGAGAGTTCTAGATGAACAAGTCAGTCACGCCACAGCATGGTGCATTGGCGGGCTGAAAGCCCATTGGGTGCATCGGCCCTAGTGTCGGTATTTCAGCTCTGACTCCGCATACAATCAGCCAGCCACGCGTCCCTTTGAGCTGCATCGAGCCTTTCTCTGATACAGCCTAGCACTGTTAGGTCAGCACCCACCCAGGACAACTCAGGCTTGCAGCGATGGGGATTTTACTAGATACACCGCAGCTTTCCCCTCCCCGAGACTCAGTAAACTGCGACTTGAATTCCCAACTTCCGTTTTCGGCGCTAGACCCGAACACCCAACCCCAAAAGTTTCCCCATCATGTGCAACGACGGGTTACATATCGCCTCCGAGCAGGCCTTTCAAGGCATTGATGAGAAAATATCCTCTTTGATTGCTGACATAGCCGCCGAGAGCGCTGACGTGCAGTTTGAACCGAATAACGGTGTCGTTGTGTACAATGGGACCATCCTCACCATGGCCGGCGGTACCTTCAACCCCCAAGAGTCAATGGCCGTGAAGGGCGACACCATTATTAGCGTGGGCAGCTCTGATGCCGTGAAGCAGGCCGTGTCTCGAGCCGGCCACAGCTTTTCAGAGCGCGACCTTGGTACGCAGTGCATTGTGCCCGGCTTTGTTGAGCCTCACCTCCACATCCTGTCGACGGCCATGATCGGAAATGGCTCACCATTCATTGACATGACGTACCATGATGGGCAGACGCGAAACTCCGTGGTCGAAAGCATCAAGTTCTCGCCACACTACGGCAAGGTTGACGCGTGGATCATTGGCTTCGGCTACGACCCGTCGCTGGTGGCAGACCACCTGGAGTTCCATATCCACATGGGTGGCTCTGACGAGGCCGGCGATCTCGACAAAGTGGCACCCACGAATCCGCTCTTCATCATCAACCAGTCAGGCCATCTAGCCTACTGCAACACTGCTGCCTTCCGAAAGGCTAGCATCGGCACCAAGGCCGGCGAGCCCGGCTTCCCTGTCAAGGATCCCGAATTCGAAAGAGACCCTACCAAAATATTCCTTAACGGTGTGGTCAAGGAGACGGCGGTCAAGAAAATTGCCGGCTATCTGCCACAGTTCCCCATACTTGCTGCCACAATAGCCAATGTTCGGCCAGTCCTCAGGCGTTGGGCGGCGCGCGGATGCACAACCGTGTATGACTGCGGTCTCGGCCTTCTGTCTGGTAATCCCCAACTCGACATCAAAATCATCGAGGCCCTCACAATACTAGGCCACTTCCCGCGTATCCGTGGAGCACTAGCCCTCAACTTCGCAAAAACAGACGTCCCAACGTTCCTCGCAAACAACACACCCCCTCCATGGGACAAAGGAAAAGTCCACGTCCAAGGCATCAAGTACTGGCTTGACGACTCAACCCAAGGCTTCACCGCCGCCGTCAAAGCCCCCTACCTCAACCCACCCCGTGACTGGCCTCCGTGCGGGACCCTCAACTACCCCGACGAAACCTCCTTAGACAACCCCATCCAGCAGCTTATCTCACACGGATGGCAAATTGTCCTGCACGCCAACGGCGGCGCAGCCATCGACCAAGCCCTCTCTGTGCTCAGCAGAGCTTTCGCCAAAATCGGCCCAGGCAAGATCATGCACCGCCTCGAGCACGTCACAGCAGACATTTCCCTCGACCAGCTCACTCGTGCCGTGTCCATCAACCTCAGCGTGACTCATCTGATCGCCCACGTGCGAAAATGGGGCCACACATTCAGCACCTGGGTACTGGGCGAGGAGTGCGCAGCCCGAATTGATCCCGTGAAAGACGATGTCACTACGGGAGTGACGTACTCGTTTCATAGCGACTCCCCGGTTTCGGAGGCGGATCCGTTGCAGTTTGTCGACACAGCGGTGACGTGCAAAATGGATGGTAGGTGGGGTGTTTTGGGATCGGAACAAACGGTGAATTTAGAGGAGGCGCTGAGGGGGATTACGTACAACCCGGGGAAGCAGGTGGGTGCGCTGGATGAGGTTGGATCGCTTGAGCAGGGGAAGAAGGCAGATTTTGTAATTCTTGGGAAGGATCCATGCAAGGTGCCTAACGGCGAGTTAAGGCAGAAGTGTGAGGTGGTGGAGACGTGGGTTGGCGGTGTTAGGGTTGCGTGAGCAGCCTGAGCAGAAATCTGAAGACCTGAGTTTCACGATGCGTGCTGGACTCGCGGTTTCTTGCACTTGAAGGCGGGGGCAGCAAGTGCATTAGGTACTGCAGCTGACCTTCCAAGCCAAGTCCTGCTGTCCCGCGCCTGCCGCAAGAATGCCACTGGCAACTCGTATGTGAGGGGCCCAGATTCTTAAGCGCAAGTTCGCACCGTGGCGTCTGAGTCCTTTCTTTTGCAGTGTCAGCCGGAGCCAGTACGCACCGTGCCTGCCGCCGCAGCCCACAGATGCCAGCCTGCGAGGCCTTTCCTTAAAGTCCAAGTTCAAGTCGTTTGTTTGCTGCCATCCAGCAATCTTGCCTTCCTCTCCGGGTCTGATACTAAAGTCACTGGCACCGTCGCGCCCCGGGTCAGCACGGCGGGTATCAGATGCTCGAAGCGACTGATCACAACTTCAGCACCCACGCCCGGTCTCGCAACCTGAGCCATCATGATAGCACCTTCCCAGTGCAGTCATTGCTGCATTGCATTGAGCGCTGGTGGGTAGCACCTTCACCGAAATCGCAGGCTTCGACAAAAAACACCGAACTTCGGAACTATACCCCCCCCTCCCCTTCTCCCTCTTCAATGTAGAGTGTCAGGACAAAGAAGCATCATCTTTGTCAAAACCACACCATTTTCGGCCAACCCCAAGTTCAGTAGGCGCCAAAACATTTTGGAGACAATCCACGGCGCCTTGGGTCCGGACACAATTGCGCAGATAGCCAAGTCCATCGCGCTGTTCGGCATGGGTGGCGTCGGCAAAACTCAGATCGCTATCCAGTACGCCTACCAAAACCTGGAGCAGTTTGAGGTCATTCTATGGGTTGCTGCCGACAACGACACTACAATAGGCGAGAGCTTCTGGGCCATCGCTGATGGACTTGGTCAACTTGGATCCAAGGATGAGGCAAAGGATGCCGTCGCAGCTGCGGGGGCGGTCAAGAAATTTCTTGCCATGACAAGTACGTCGACAAAGCGGTTTCCCACTTGCTTGATACCAGTTCACCTAACAGCTCTGCTCTAGAGACGGAGTTCTTGGCCATCTTTAACAATGCAGACAGCCTAGCAGCATTGAAGGCTGTGTGGCCGGGAACGACCACGATCTCAGAGCTAGTGACAACGCGGGATTACGCTGTTGCTACATCTTTCGCTCCCCGTCATGTTCAAGTCACTCCACTGGAGGAAGGTGAAGGTAGCAGAATGCTCCTCAATGCAGTTAGACAAGAGGACGCCTCACCGTCTGACTTTGAGTACGCTATTGCTATCAGCCGCAAATTCGGCGGACTACCTCTGGCGCTCACTCAGATTGGGGGGTTAATTGCTCAACGGAAGTTGTCCCTCTTAGACTTCCTACCACTCACTATACGAACAGTATTCCTCTAGGATCGATACTCGAAAGGTGCCTGGTAGCGACTACGAGCATACTTTGAGCACTGTATGGCAAGGTTCTTTTGGGAAACTGACCGAAAACTCCACCCGCCTCCTCAACGTGCTGTCTTTTCTTAACCCAGACTGCCTCCCCGAGGATATTCTATCACAAGGAGCTGAAGGTCTCGGCGAAGAATTCTCGTTCCTGTCTGATGGAATGGAGTTATTGTGGAACACAAAACAGAGCGGTTTTCTGGCCGTTCGGCAAAAGAGTGATGGAATTGCTTATTCTAGATAAAAAGGAGAGGGTGGCAGAGAGCCAGTAATATAGTGGTGGAAGGTGGCGAGTCACGTGGCCAACCAGGTGACCATATTGTATCACAGTTATTCATGCATTCCCGTGCCTGGACACTACAAATCATTCTGTTCTCCTTGTTAACAATCATTTTCATACAGCTTTGGCGACGCTTCCGAGGAGCTACTGCGAGCTTCGCTTAGTAACCGCGCCAGCAAAACAACGGTTCCCATAGTCCACTGTCTTGTGCAGTCGGCAGCCAGAAATAGGCTGAGTGAGGCTGAAAGTGCGAAGACCTGCGATGCGGTAGTCCATCTGTTATGTCAGGGTTTCCCAGATCACTCTTCGGTTGATACCGGCCATCAAGTTTCAGCGTGGACACAATGCGAGAGACTCCTTCCGCATGCCAACCATCTCGTCGAACCATCCCAGCTCCACAGAACGGGTTCAGGGGACAAACAGAAATTGGCCGACCTCCTTCTGAGATGCAGTTGGTGCGCTAGCCCCCCGGGAGATTGTGGGAACATCAATACTAACCGATTTTAGGTACCTATATGAGCGCGAGAGGTACGTGGTAGCCAGACGCATAATAGACTACGCGATTTCCATCTTCCAAGATACCACGAGCCTTGTCTACGCCAGCGTTATTGATCTCGGCGGCCTTCTTGACCTGGATCTCGCCCAGAGCACCCGTGCCTCGTCGCCCTTCAAGCGGGCTTTGGAGATTCGGAAAGCTCGCCTTGGGCCTGAGGATTCTTTCATTGCCTACAGCCTCAACAACATTGCGCTGGCATACACGGAAATTGGCGAGCTGGAGTTAGCCTATACAACACACGAACAAGCCATCAACCTTCGGCTTAAGGCAAAGAGCAACAGAATCGGAAATTCCTATAGCAACATGGCGAGTCTGCTTCTCCGCCTTGGCCGCCCTGACGAAGCTGAGGAGATGTTGGCGAGATGTTCGTCCCTCAAGGACTTCACCGACGAGACGTTCCTCAGCACCGGCAACCCTCGATTCTCAGGGGATATGGTCTTGCTGTCGCGTATTCGACGTGCCCAGGGACAACCGACTGAGGCTTTGCGGTTGGCGTCAAAGACCTTGGCGTTCCGCCGCGAGCTTCTAGGCAATCGGCTCAAGACTTGCGATTCCCAATACGACGTCGAATCCATGCTTCTCAACGACGGACATGTGAGCTCAGCCCTATAGGTGCTTGATTGGACCAACCCCGTTCCAGAGGAGTATTTGCTGACCAGGGTATTCCCTTCCCAGACAACTTCTCGAGGAGATCGTGAGCATGTCTGAAATGTTTCCGGAGGGCGAAGGCCAGCGAGCTCGTGCTCTCTACAAGCTTTCCGGCGTCTATGCGGTGGAGAGAGACATGCTGGACAAAAGTGAGGCTTGTCGAGATCAAGCTCTTTCCTTGAGGGCAAAGCTAAGGCCGGAACTCGAGGATGCGCCGTTTGAAGAGGCGGAGTTCTCCGAGTTGTGTCCCTGGATGTTGTGGTAAGAAATTATTTTGGCCGACAGAAGCACTCAGCATATACTCGAGATCTGGTATTGTGATAGCATATTAATAGCGAAATTCAGCATTGTATTCCGTCAGACATTATCCCTGGCCTTTCCCGAGACAATTACACACCAGAAGGCTCAACGAAGTCCCAAATCCCCATCCCACCCCGCCCAGCCCGCAAAGTTGAAGTCAAAGCTCTGCATCATCGGATCCTCCAACATCCACTGCTGATCCCCAGCCCCATCGCCCGCGCTGCTACTCCCCGTCTCCATCTCCACACCACTCCCAGACCCAGTGCTTGTCCCAACACTACCAAGATCAGGAAACTCCTCCGGAAACCTCACACTCCGACGATACCGCTTTTTCGCCTCCTTCACCATATCATAAGCAACTCCTATCCCCGCCCCAGGGCGAATAGTCGACACCATGGTCTCCGCATCAACAGGCTGATCTCTACTCTCGTCCCCTACAGGGGCTTTCGCCGACAGATAATCAATAATCTCGCACACGCGATAGAAGTGGTCCCCGTCGATGATGGAGCAGGACTTGAGAAGCGTGCTGGCGCGTTGCATCATGTCCGAGACCTGCAGGATGTCGCAGAGGTTTCGGTTCCGGCGGGAGATCTGAAGGACTGTGAAGAGGGCCATGATGAAGGACTGGAGGTCGATGAAGGACCATTTTTGGATGTTTTCGTGGTCGTCGAGGGAGGTCGTGATGATGTGTGTTGCGATGGTGTAGGCCTTGGAGATGTATATTGTTAGGTCTGCTGGTTCTGCCTGGGAAGAACGAGTTCCGGCGGGTGGGAGTTGTGGGCCGTCGTGGTCGATACTGCTAGGACGGAGGGCGAAGGAGTAGAGACGTATTTTCGTGGTGCAGAGCATGCGTCTCAGCAGTGGTGAATGGAATTGCTGGACATTTGCGTCGAGTTGCTCTAACTCGATGCCCAGAGCTCTGAGGGCGGGAGGGCAACCGAGAGAGCTATTGGTACCGTCGCGCTGGGAGAGCAGAGAGGAAATGACCATATCTTTTCGGGTTAGTTCGATGGCGGTTATCAGTACTTGAGAAACGTGGGATCCCCCCTGAGAAACTAGAAGATGTGGATCGACGTGCTCGATGGGGATAGTCGAGGGAATACCATGCCTTATGCTCTGCCTATTTATCCCTCTTGTTAGCATGGGCTCAGCCTGATCGATGGTGTGAAAGGTGCATACATTTGGCCAACAACGAGGCATGCTAACCATATTCTCTGCATCGACATAGCAGTTCGATGATCTCCCTTAGCATGATCAATGAGCGTCTCAAGGGGCCGATACATGCCAAGCTGCAGTGCCTTCTGGATAGCGATGCCGGAGAAGACCCACGACGGATCGTCAACAAGTGCAGCGTATGGCATAGGCCAGAAACACAAAAGGAGAAGCGCCTGTATGGTTGCCAGCGATCTTGTGCTTAGGACAGACTGGGAAGCAAGACGGCGCACCGGCCAGGTGAGTCGGGCGCGAAATCTGTTCAGATTCGGAGAGACCCTTGCGGCAACGGCGACGATCGCCCAGGCCAACAAGGGACATCCAAGACTGTCCTGGAGGAGGGTGCGTTTGCCTGATAAAAACGGTAACTGTGGATGAAAATGTACGTAAAACCTGGAGGGTCCGTGTCAGCTCAAAGCCGTACCGTCGTCAAGCTATGAATGAAATTAGAGGGGCTACTCACAGATCAACGCTATCAAAGAAGTCCTCCGGGGAGATTTCTAGGTCGCCAAGGGACATAATGGGCGCTGTGAGGCCAATAACGCCGGCAAGCTTGGCCGCGCTCCCATCGGACTCTGCTGGCTCAAGATCATCTTCGGGCGCAGCATCTCCGGCTGGCGAATGTCCAGATCCACGCTGTTCAAGCCCGTGTTGATTCGGCGAGTTCTGCACTTTCCCACGCAAGTCCTTCAGATGTTTTTCCAGCTCAGCGATACGACTCCATGGGCTGCAAAGATATTAATCAAGATTTTCATCTCTGAGGGAAGGGGTACGGGTCTTGCTCTTCAGTGCTGTCATCAGATAGCGTCAGAGATGTCGTCCCCTGAAGGCACTGGCGCCCTACTCTTGCGCACCGACTGCACGGGGATGGGAATTTGGCCGAGGCGTCACATCGGAGCTAGAATTGGTGAGCGGCGGCTCATTTAGGGTCTGACTTGGGAAGTCCAGGCATGTAGGGCATGAAAACTTACCTTCATTCGCCGGCAATGCACACATGTGGTCCCCCGCTGCGCCCTCCCGGACCGAAGGCCTTGTTGTGACTGCATCGTCTGAATAACTGATGTCTATTGTTTGTCGCAACATGGCATGTCGTCATCAATTTGGTTGAGTGAAACATGGCGCACTGTCACGTGGCCTATGCATGTCAGCAATCCTTCCAAGCCTCCGGCAAAATAAAAGGTCCCCAAGCCAGTGTGGGAAATATTCCCTGCATTAGGTAGTGGAGGTTGACGTTGCCAAATCTAAGGTGTTTGCAATTGCCGGTCCCTTTCAACGTCCCTTGAAAGGGGAGATCCCGAACTGCTTGGAACAACAGCAAATACCCTAAATCATTCTTATTGTCACCAACTTAAACAAACTACCTCCACGAAACATGACTCAAAAAAGATTAAGTTTTATCCAATATCCCTTCATACGTAGACTCAATGAGTCTCCCCTGCAATCGCGCTCTGCTTGTGCATCTTCGCCAGCCAAGTCTTGGACGTAAAGATGCGAATTCGCTTGCCAAACAACATAAACACAATCACTCCTAGATTATTCGCCAATAACACGGCCGTAAACGCCCCCGCAATGACCTTGGCATAACCATTGTTCAGAATCCAGTTCAGCACCTCGATGCTCAGCCCAAAACTGATCGCTTGCTTGCCCAGATTCATGATGATCAGCATCTCTGACAGGTTTGCGGTATACGAGTCGACTGCGTAGGCGAGGGTGACGGTAAAGAAGAAGAATCCCGCCCATTGGGTGAGACCAATGCCGAACATGTATCCCACCCAATGCAGGTCCTTCTCGGCCGTCATGCCAAAGAGGATTTGTCCTGCAGGGGCGACCACCATGGGGATAAGGAGAATACCCAGACGCATCTCGGCCTCGCGGATCCCGCCATTACGTTTGGTGAGACGCGCGGCGAGGGTGTCGACGAAGGGGAGCAGCGGGAGAGCGAAAGCCCAGCCAATAATCGAGGCGAGGGCGAAGAGACCTGCGTTGGTTTCGGGCCAGAGGTAGGGCGGTTGGACGATCTTGAGCGGGAAGATGAAGGAGAAAGCAAAGCCGCAGAGGCCGATGTAGATTCCGTATGTTGTGATGACCCAGAACGTCGAGGGGACCAAAAGGTAAGTGAAGGAGCGGAGCATCATGAGGAAAAAGTCGGACTCGTGGTCGATGGGTGACCAAGGGCGAAGTTGTTCAGCGAAGGTCTTTCGGGGTGGGATGCTAGCGGAAGTGGCGTCTTCGCGCTCCGAGACGTTGTATTCCTTGTTTGTTGTTGTGGCAGCTGGGTCGGCCGCGCCGTTAGGGGGTGTGGCGGGCGGGGTGACAACTTTGCGGACGTAGCGGGTCTCTTCGACGAAGAAGAAGGCGAGGATGAGAAGAGCCACGGCAAAGGCGAACTCGACGTAGAAGAACAGATTCCAGGAGTAGCCGCCGGCGAGCATGAAGCCGGAGAACATGGGGCCGGTGGCGCCCAAGCAAAGCGCAACAGTGTACCAGCCGAGTTTCTTGCCGCGCTCGTGGAGGAAGAAGATATCGTTGACTAGCTGGACTGGCAGGGCCTCGCAGACGCCAGAGCCGAAAGCATGGAAGACGCGGGCGCCCATCAGCTCGTCGAAAGTCTTGGCCTGCGATGCCCAGATGATGCCAATGGCGTAGATGAGCATTGAGAGCAGCATCACAGGGCGGCGGCCGAACTTGCGATAGCAGGGCACCAGGATCAAGCTGCCGAAGCCGAAGGCCAGGTTGGGGTAGTTGACCAGTCCGGCAGCCGTGTTAGGCGTGACATGGAACTCAAACGACCACAGGCCAATGTACGTCGATGGGCCGATCAGAGCCGAGTTCCCCAAAAAGGAGAAGAGGCAGCAGCACAACAGAATCATGTGCTTCTTGAACGAGCTCCATTGCAGCGGGTCGTTGGGGTCTGCCGATGGCACCGGGAACAGCGCCTGTCCGTAGTGTGTCTCCTCGCCTTCCCGCGCATTGAGGTCGACGGTGCCTGGGAGCTCCTCGTGCGCGTGACTGTGCACGTCGTGTGTGATCGGTGCCACCATTGTCGCGGTACCCAGTGTCTGGCACAAAGAAATAAAAAATTGAAGAATGCAGCGGGAGTCAACAGTCTTCTATGCTGTCACCCATGGAACGCTCGGACGACGTCCCTGGGAAAACAGACATAAAACGAACCAGAGTTGCTCGGCAGGGGAAGGACGCGCATGATATGGATGCGACGGGAAGCAGACCATGGGATCCAATGCGCCCGTCGAGGATCAATGTGGACATCCATGACAACCAGTGCTCATTTGGCTGGTCTGACCGCTGCGGGGTGACGGGCCAAGGGTTCCGTCCATTATTGGAAAGTGCAGCCCGCCAGCGAGCCAGCGAGTTACACGCGGGCACCGCACCTAGTCTCGCAGATGCGTCCTGCACCACTATCGATAGAGGTGAACTGCTCAAATCATAGGGGGCATTCGGTGGCCGATCCACGGCTCGGGCTAATTGCGGCTGCCTTCCGCGCGGCAGTGGGAGCTTTAATTGACTGAAAACACGGACAGATGGTTCCATCGAGGTTCTGTAAACCTGGATGTGACCGGGGGCATGCGCCTTAGCGGCACGGCCACCGTTCGTTTCTACCCCAACAGCGTTCCCCTCACTGATGGAACCATTCGGGGATTTTCCCAGTAGCTCGTGAATTGGCCGCCAGTCATGCATCATATGGCAATAATCTCGTAAGCCCAGTTGCTGAGGGGACATCGCATTTCGGCAGTCCAAAGTGCCTGCTCCTACCGGCCAGAGGGAGCCAGCCGCTAGTGAAAATGGAATGAATTTGACACCAGGGCAGATATGTGAGATCTGAGGAAATTGAGCCTCTAATTATATCTACACAGGGTATCAGCGTGTTGTTGTGCCGTTGGAAACATGAGGGCCTGATCGTGGGGATGCGTCCAAATGCCAAGATCTTATGTGCCGTTCATGTGCCGTGGACCTGGACGCTCGAGGGCGCTATGGCGCTAGATCTGGTGCAACCGTGCCTGGGTACAGATGCCTGTAGTCTACGTCCGTATCTTCACCCTCTAAACCTCCAGAACTCAAAAGGGTGAGGCAGACCATCTTGAGATCTCGACCTCCTCGCTGCCAACAGACGCCAAAGCTGGGAAGGATCTACCTGGCAAATGTGGCCCCTGTCAGCATTATTCCGGTCACAGATGCCGCTAAAGCCCAAAGACCAAGCTTTTAACCGCCCCCCGTTGAGCGACGGGAGTAATCTTCCTACCTACCTTACTCCACACGGCATGCTTCTACAAACAAACATGAGCAAGCACCCGCTTGATCCGGGGGAGATAGGGATCAGGCCCGTCCCAAACTGACACCCCAAGCTCTCAATGGCAACACAAGGGAAGCTAAGAACCATGCATGCTTCCAATGGTACCTAAGATTGTGCAGTTTGGCGCGCAAAATATTGCACCGGTGAAGCTGCAGCTTTGGTCGCGGTTCATGGCGTGCATGGAGCTGCAGGCGGGCTGATTCAAAGCTTTGTGTCACCACACCTCGCTGACGGCACCTACTACAAAGGCCGAACGAGTTGGAGGAAGCCAAAAAGTGGCATGTCGGCCCGTTTGGGTGTTTGGGTGGGTGATCTCGGGTCAGTTTACCCTGGCTGTCAGCTTGGAATGAGGGCGGCCATAATAGATGGACGGGCTTGCGATGCATCGCATGAGTAAAATATGAGGATATTGCAAGTGGTAGGTTTTTTTTTTTGTTGCTTGGATGATGAAAACAGCGGCACAGCCAGGCACGGTTGAGGCCTGGAATGCCGGCAGTGGGGTCTGCCGCCGGGTAGGATCAGTAATGCGATCGATCACTTGGCATAGTCGATTTTCAGACGGCCAGTAATAGTCACATCTCATTTTGAATGAGTGGATGACTTCAGACTCTAGAATGTGCTCTACATTGATGACATTGCTCCATCTAGTGCAAACGGCGCCCTTATGTCTACCGGGTCTTAGGGGCGAACGTCGCGTCTCACTGAGTCGCGGGGCTCGGGAAAGTGCGATCAACCCCACGACATATGGACATAAAGGGGAGAATGGCGGTAGAACTATCAGGCTTCTGCTACTATAAGACAAGCCAGGTAAGTCTGCGGGATTTCAGAGAGCTTATAATAAGACAAACTAGCATGGTAGGTATCACACTTTCACAGTCCGTCAAGTCTGAAAATGCCTGATGCCACTGCTCAGATTCTTGGTTCGTGAGAACCACCAAAAAAGAACTTTTCTCACATTAGGTATAGCAGTAATAGCAAGACCAGAGGGAGCATGCTTGACCTCCCTTGGGTTGTAAAACCTTTGAGTCCGGGTGTTCGTCGCCCCCTGCAACCACGCTCTCATACTCAAGTTTGACCCGGTAGCCAGTGGTCAGTCCTAGTTTCACACCAACCACAGGTTCGAACAATAATGACAATATTGATCATGATTCCTACCATACATATTCGCCCCCTTTTCCATCGATTCCCCTTGATAATTACTGTGGAAGCATCATCTCTCACATCCAGGCTTCGGACCTGTCCCCCCTTTGACCCCGACGTGACCCTAACCCTGGATAACACAAGTTTGCCACCAAGACCCTGAGCCGAGGCAAGGATTCCCCGCGATTCGTCCAACCACAAACAGCTACCGCATTGGCTGCCATCAGACCACCCACGCTTGCCTCGACTCGGAAGCTGACGCCGAACCATGCCACCTGCACTCCGGCTCCGTCTCCGAGCCCCCTCTCACAGTCAGTCAGCATCGAGGACCGAATCCCTTCATTTCCCTTCACCTCATTCCAGCTCACCGCCAGTCGATGAACCCTGAGATACCGAATTAAACCACCCCGCACATCCCAGCCATGGCGCCCCCAACCCCTCCAGCCTCTCCGCCCACAGCCCCGGTCCTTATCGTCGGCGCAGGCCTAGCCGGCCTCGTCGCCGCCTTCGAGCTCACCCAGCGCAAGGTCCCGGTGATAATCCTCGACCAAGAAAACGCCGCCAACCTCGGCGGCCAAGCCTTCTGGTCGCTCGGCGGGCTCTTCTGCGTCGACTCGACTGAGCAGCGCCGCATGGGCATCAAAGACTCGCGCGAGCTCGCCATGCGCGACTGGATGGGCTCGGCGCGCTTCGACCGCGAGAAGGAGGACCACTGGCCGCGGCAGTGGGCCGAGGCGTTTGTGAACTTTGCGGCGGATGAGATGGAGACGTATGTCAAGGCAAGGGGGATTGGGTTCCTGATGAATGTCGGGTGGGCGGAGCGCGGGGATGGGAGGGCCGAGGGTCATGGGAATTCGGTGCCGAGGTTCCATCTTACGTGGGGGACGGGGCCGGAGGTCGTGAGGGTTTTTGCGGAGCCCGTGAAGGTCGCGGAGAAGGAGGGGCTTGTGGAGTTTAAGTTTCGACATGTGGTGGATGAGGTTATCACCGATGAGAAGACGGGGAGGGCGGTTGGTGTCAGGGGCAGGGTGTTGGAAGATGATGAGTCGCCGCGTGGTGTGAAGTCATCGCGGGCAGAGGTGGGGAAGTTTGAGATCATGGGGTCGGCTGTGTTGGTGTCGTCGGGTGGGATTGGGGGTGACGTTGAGAAGGTCAAGGCCGCTTGGCCTGTTGATCGCCTCGGTCCGACTGTCCCCAAGAACTTCGTGGTCGGTGTGCCCGCGCATGTCGACGGCCGAATGATCGATATCGCCGAGAGCGTCGGCGCCAACGTCATCAACCGCGATCGCATGTGGCACTACACCGAGGGTCTCAAGAACTGGGACCCCATCTGGCCCGGCCACGGCATCCGCGTCCTACCCGCCCCCTCCTCGCTCTGGCTTGACGCCACCGGCAAGCGCCTCCCCCCTTTCCTCTTCCCCGGCTGCGACACCCTCGCCACGCTCAAGCACATCTGCAGCACAGGCTACGACTACACCTGGTTCATCGCCGACCAAAGCATCGTAGCCCGCGAGTTCGCCCTCTCTGGATCGGAGCAAAACCCCGACGTAACCAACAAAAGCATCTGGCAGCTCCTCACCCAGCGCATCTTCAGCTCCAAGGGCACCATCCCCGTCCAAAACTTCGTCAAGCACGGCCAAGACTTCGTCGTGAGCGACAACCTCGAGGACCTCGTCACCGCCATGAACGAGCTCATCTCCACCGTCCCGGATGCTCCCAAACTCGACTACGCCCAGGTCAAAAACGTCGTCGACGCCCGCGACGGCCAGTTCGACAACACCTACTCGAAAGACGCCCAGGCGATGCTAATCCACAGCGCCCGCACGTACTGGCCCGATCGCCGCAGCCGCGTCGCGGTACCCCATCGTCTGCTTGACACCGCGAAGCACGGCCCACTGATCGCCGTGAGGATGAACCTCCTTACACGCAAAACACTCGGCGGCATCGAGACTAACCTGAAGAGCAACGTCATGCGTGCAGATGGAAGTGCATTCCCGGGCTTGTATGCCGCCGGAGAGGCAGCAGGTTTTGGAGGGGGAGGTGTGCATGGATACAGCTCGCTCGAGGGGACGTTCTTGGGTGGGTGTATCTTCTCGGGACGGGCTGCTGGGAGGGCCATGGCAGATGAGGTGTTGGGAGTCGCTGGTGAGAGAGCGAAGCTGTAGTTTTGTGGCCTCCGGTACAGGAAGAGAGGCATGTAGGTATTATCTGCAACGCCTTTGAGACAAAGCTTGACACCTTTTTTGTAAGGTTCAAGGCATTTACAATGTTTTCATACGCATGGAATTACTATCACTAATGCCTCCCAGGTTGAAACCAAGGCATCCAGGCCCACAGATTAGGCGTATCGGTGACACAACATAGGCATGTACTCCTTCAGTCAAGGCGTTGAAAGTTGTGGGTTAGGCATCACAGATATCAGCGAAGGCGTATTTGTAAGATCTCTACACGTAATATTCCTTCATTTACCCCTTTCTAAACTAATTTGAGGGGTTTTTAAAATCTACATACGCATAATTTGTTCCCGAGTAGGCGTTCCAAACTAAAATCAACGCGTCAAACTAACTGAATGAGGCGTCTTGACTTTAACTCAACGTATAAAAAAAGACAAAAGAGGCGTCCCAACGTCCATTGGACGGATAAAAAAAACTTCAATACCCCTCCCGGAGCCGGCGGAAGTCGCTCTGCTGCTGAGCGGTTGGCGCGGCCGCCAACGTCTCCCGCCACGGCCGCTGGTTTCCGGCCCGTTCCAGTTTGAACTGGAGATATTTGCCGCCGAGCGGATTCGTCCTCACCTGCTCGTCCACGACCAGGTACAGGCCATCGTACCTGATGCCGGCAATCGGCGCGAAGGCGCCGTGCTTGCCCTCGCTCCGAAGAACGCGGACGGGCCGGCGATTTTCCAGGGACCGCTGCAGGCTTTTGGTCTGGTTGGTGACAATGTCAACGCGCTCCCGGTTGACGTTGTCGACGCTGTTATCGGCACTATAGAACAGCGTCTCTCCCTCGTCCTTGTCCATCTCGTGGTACTTTGATTTTCCCGAGATGACGATCGAGTAGCAACCGTGATCGGCCGACCCCGAAATGCCACCGCCAGCTGAACCATGCGCGCCGTGGAAGAGGGCAAGCCTTTGGAACGCCCACCAATCGCCAGGGGTGAGGCCATTGTGGCCAAAGACCTTGAAATTCACCTTCTCACGAAGGTAACGGGGATCAAAAATGTACGAGAAACGCCCGTTTGCCCTGGTCTGCCTGGCTAAGCCATGCATTATTCCCGAAATTCCCCAAATCCGGTGGTTGGGCGGCGGCAGGAGAACGACAGCTGTCACAACAATGTCGGTGCGAGCAGCGTGTTCAGACTGGGCGGCGGACGAAACCACATTAGGTGCGTCTTCGGCAATGTTCTCAAGCTCTTCCGCACTAGCCTCGGCACCCCAGTTTTCGTCTTGAAACTTATCATAAATCCGGAACACACTCGCTACGATATCCTCGGGGAGCTGTACTGGTCCATGATTTTCTGGCGGTGATCTGATGAGGTTCAGCACGCGGTCGACATTACAATCCTTCAGCTGGGGTGAAGGGACAACTTCATGCTCCAGGTAGTGGAGATAGAGCTGCACATCTCGAATTCGACGTTGCATTTCCTCAGCTGAGGCGGTTTTGTTCTTGGTCGCGATATAGAGCCCCTTGAGCTGTCTGTTGCCATTCTCCAGCGTATCATTCCATGCTCTATATGTTATGGCAGCGCTGCTTGGCTTATCGACAGCAGTCGGGGCGGTGGGGCTCTCCGGCATAGATTCAACCAAAGGGGTTTCATCTGCGGGTGCTGTCGGGCCAGGGGATGCAAGGCGAGCTTCATTGACTGCAGAAGAGACGACGGGAGATGCTGAAACTTGGGGTTGTGTTAGCATAAGCGAGGCATTGAACCGCATTGTGGTTTCGACTTACCAGTCAGATCCACGAGAGTCTCCATAGGAAGCCGTCCCGGCGCATTCGAGGGATTCGGGGCATTCGAGCCAGTTGACGAAGAGCTTGTCACAGCGGTTAATGAGGGGCCTGCCGGGGTCATTGACGGCGAGCCAGGACTGGTTCGACGTTTCGAGCTCGAGAGCTAGATACACAGGTCAGCACCACCAACGTAAAAGACATGGACATGAACTAGTTCACGTGTATTGGGGAATTGACTTACATTCTCCACACTACTGGCACTCGTCTTGCGCTTTTTAGCCGTGCCGAATTTATCCAGAAACCTGGAAGACATTTTGGACTAAAGTCTGAGGATTTCTGAAGCTGTGATGAAGTCTTTGAATCCGATGGAAGCGATCTAGAGTAAGTGTGAGATGGCTAGGAGTAGTAAGATGAAACGAATGATGAAGGGCAACATACCTTAGAAGCTGGGTAAACAGGGCAGCACGCCTGATGTCTCCTATCGATCCTTTTTTCCGTTTTGGACCGTGGTCAAGTTATAGCCTTCTGGTTCAGTCCTCGTCGGCCCTCGGTCTGCTGTGGTATTGGAGTTAGAATGGTGGCATGGAAGAAGAAAAGGATACGACAGTAACGCATTCCCTGGTAGATCAGGTGAAAATGGAATCGTTGAGGTGAGGACTGGCAGTCGAGAACTCCGACTTGTGGTAAGAGTAGCTGGGGAGTGGAAAGCAGAAAGGAGGAGAAGAGAGAGAAGAGAAAAGAAAGAACCACCACACGTACCAACTAATCGCGATGAAGAAGCGCGGGACGAACGAGGCAGGTCTTAGCCCAGTGGTTTGACGGAAACTTCAACTTGTGGTGTACGGGTAGTGATTCGGTGGAAGTGGCAAAGAGCCTTGGTAGGAGAAAGAAGGAACGAACCACTTCAGCAGGCCCGAGGCGGTCGTGATGGATGAGTTTGGGTGGCGGAGGCAAATCTCAGCTTCGCGGTGAAGTTGTAGGCTTGGAAATCGTTATTCGAGACGATAGAGTGGATGGGGGATCGGTGTATGATGAAGAAGCTGAATCCGCCATCTCAAGCAGAAGACGAAACTCTAATCAATGGTGCTCACGCTGATGAAGATTCCAAGAGCGAGAGGAGGCGGACCCAAGCAAGTTGTTGTGGGAAGAAGAAGAAAGAGAGGTTGGGTTGAGAAGAAAAGAGGGAGGTAGTTAAACTGCCCAGGTTGTTGTAGAAGCACCAAACTCGCGAGGCAGGTGGGTTGTCGAAGAAAGAACCCACGAGGAAGGCTAGGTAACTGTTGTAGGAGTAGGGATCCAGAGGATGAGTGAGGTTGCCTCCAGAAAGAAAAATCGCGCGAGTTGACGGTTGGAAGAGGAAGGAATGACCAAGGCACCACCAATACCTTATATTGTGAAGAAAAGCGAGAAGAATTTGAAATCAAGCTACCTTGGAGTGCCGATCAAGGCAGGGGGGTGGAGGTAGGTAAGAGATAGTTGCACAAGGGGCAGACTGCCGAGTCGTGTTTTGTTTTGTTTTGTTTTCCCGAGATGGATGTCGCCGTCGATGTTGCCGTCGCCCCGAATTATTTCGCCAGTGGCGGCAGACACATACCACTACCTTGGTCACTCACGCTCGAAGTGTTATGATCCGGGCTTTTAATGTGATAGTCGGAACTAACACCCCTGGCGGGATTATTTATGATGCGCGCGCAATGGTCGCCGCGACCTCCTGTAACAGGACTAGGTATTTATTTGATGGCAGTTGCAACCTGGACTCTCAGGTCAATAAACCGTGAGAATGAAGGGTGCGCAACCGGCCCAGTGAGAGACCACTCTCATGCGTTCTGATATTGTCTTGACGAAGACCAAGTCTGTCGTGTTGACAGCTTATATATTATATGCCACTTGCAGTGACTTGCGTTCGTTATGTTGCCCAAGGGCAAATATAGAACCTCTTTTTAGTCTTTAACGGACTTTTTGGCGTGGATGACTAAGCATAGGTAGGTGAAGAGGAGAGGAAGATGGATAGGAAATAAAAGGGGGGGGGCCGCTCCTTTTATACTTAAATATTAAATAATATTATATAATATTATATGCAGGTAATTATCGAATATTTTCACTGGTTCATTCCCGAGGTCATTATCGTGTGAGTCATGCCTTAGCTGCATGTCGACTAGCGAGTGTCCAGCGATGATTAGCCTTTCGCTGCATGGTGTGCGTCAGGATGCGTAACGGGGCCCCCTATTTTCACCAAATGACTCGAAAGCCAGCGCACTCGCTGGTCGCAATGGCGGAAGGGATGAAGCTGTCGGCATCTTTATCCTTTGGCCAAAGACCTGCCAACATGTGGAAGCGAAAGCGCGGTGTTGGTCGGCGCACCTAGCGGTGAGTACCCTAATGAATACACCTCCCCAAATACTTACGCACAGGTGATGTCAGATATCCGCTTTCGCAGCCACAACGCTAAAGTTGTCCGCTACTTCGGCCCCGATCACCATTTCTCCCAGTTTTAGAAGGGCGGCGGCCCCGACGTCAACACAGCATCTCCAGAGTCCCCAGGGGTCATCTCAAGAAAACGCCGCAACTTAGAGTTTTGCGACACGAGAAAGCCGGTGGAGCGATGAGAGCTGGTTCGAAAGCGGCGGCCTTGACGGGCATCAAGCTGCATAAATGAATGCCAAGCCACGCCACAAACTCAGGAGTTGAGCCCAAAATCCACCGGTCGCATTTCACAATCAGAGCCTGTTCATTAGGACAAAGACTCTTCGAAGCGACATGTGATATTATCAGCACCTATTTTCCCAGTCTGGCGGCAAGAGAGCCGATCCCATAAGCTGTGACCTCCTGGGCTCACCTTGAGCTCACCTTGGACACCTCGGACTCACCTCAGGGGCTCACCGAAACTTTGTGTGCACGGACCATATGAGACAACCAAACAGCCCCTGAAAAAGCGATTGTGCCGCCAATAAGTCATTGATGTAGATAGTGTCGGAGGGCAGATCAGTTGCAGTTGGATTGCCGAAACCGACCGACTGCAGTTGGGCAAAACTGGTATATCCTCAAATAATTCCATCCGCCCCTGCCCCTGAGTTCAAGATGACAACCACGAGGCAGCTGAAAGCTGGTTTGAGGAATACTCAGGAACATGGGAGCCTTCCCAAGTACCTTGAGAAAAGAAACCAGGAGGGTAAACGCGGGGGTGCATCAAGTTGAAACAGAGTGACGGGCGCTGCGAGATCGAGCACCAGCAGACCCCTCGTTTCCCTGCAGAAGTTCGTCCAGGAAACGCATCCAATCTTTAGTTTACTTTATCCCTTACATGCTCTCGGCCTGCGCGTGTGCTAATTTCTTAAGCCAGCGGCGAAGAGCGCAAAAAAGGGGGGCCGAAAATCTAGACCTCAACTTGAACCTCAGGCCCAACCTCGCCTCCACGCCAACCTCCCCATACATTTCCATGTCATATCCATCCTGAAACCCTTGGCTGCCTCTCTGCTACGGTTTATTTATCTGGAGATTTGCCCTCCGTAGTGAACAGTCCCGCACGCCCGCGTGTAGTGGATACCCAAAGAAACCCGAGACTTTTGACACGATATCTCCATTGTTCAACGTCTGCACCAACAAGGATCAGGGGAAACCATTCATGCAATGTGGTTGGTGCGGCTCGGTGCCTTGGTTGATTGCTTAGAGTGGAGACCTGGAGATTCCCCATGGAGAAGCGGATGCGGAAAATGGGGGAAGGCGGAGCCGCGGGTTGAGGTCGGAAGTTCATGGATGGAGCTTTGGAAAAATCAGCCCCCAAAATCGCCGATCCCAGCGCTTCTGGCGAGCCGCTCTCACTCGCCGCCGACAAGCGCACCGAATCCGTGTCCACATCCCCGACACCCCCACACCGATGCCCCTGTCCGCCGCACCGCTTTTCAACGGACCTCGGTCAGCTGTGACAAGGCTAAGGCCGGCTGTTGGCGGGGCTTTCCCTCTTGCCGCCCCACCGCAAATCCCTCCTGACCCGACGAATGGTTTCGCAAGCATCAATGACGACGAGCATGGCCGGATGTCTTAGAAAAGGGCCGGTTGACCGCCAGTGGCCTACTCGCCGACAAGTCCACCAGTGCCCAGATTCCGTGTCGACAGCAACGAGGAGACGGCCCCCTCCGCTCGATCTCCCTACGAAGTATATCGACCTTCCCGAATGGGACCTTTTGCGAGATGGTGAACCGGGTCGCTGGGTGGGCCATCAGATAAATCCTCGTTCCCTGCAATACCTCAAACCTCTCTATAAGGCGGGAGTCCCAGCCTGTCGGAGAAGCGATATCCTACTTCTATGGCCTCGTTCAGTTGCCTCCTATCTATTGCCATCTTTCCCGACAGAACCCCAACACATAACTCCAACTCATTGCCGAGCCCCTTTCCGTGATAGATTGAAGGGATTGGACCGCCAAGATGGGGATCAAATTCCCCATCATCTACAATGTCCAACTTGTGGCGCTCATCGCGACCCTTGGTGGCACGCTGTAAGTCCAATTTTGCCCTGCACGGATTTTGGTAAGCAGTGGCTAACATGTCTGGTTCTCTCCTAGCTTTGGATTCGATATATCGTCCATGTCAGCCATTGTGGTTACTGAACAGTACATCACATACTTTGGCAATCCCTCGGGTCAAATCCAGGGTGTCATCGGTTCCGCTCTCGCGGCAGGATCAGTGCTGGGCTCTGCTATCGCCGGCCCCATCTCAAACAAGATCGGCCGCCGGGACACTCTCATGCTTGCTTGCATCCCCTGGTTCATCGGCACAGGTACCCGTCTACCTCGCCGAGATCGCCAAAGCTGAGAAGCGCGGCTTCCTCGTCATCATCCAACAGCTGGCCATCGAGTTCGGCATCCTGATCATGTTCTTCATCGGGTACGGCTGTTCCTTTATCCCGGGGCCAGCCTCGTTCCATACCGCCTGGGGCATCCAATTCGTCCCCTGTGTTTTCCTCATCATTGGTCTCCCTTTCTTGCCCCGGTCGCCTCGTTGGCTGGCAAAGGTCGGTCGCAAAGAGGAATCTATCCGTACCCTAGCGAACATCCAGGCAGGCGGCAACATTCACGATCCCCGTGTCATTGCTGAGTGGGAGGAAATCGTCACCGTCATGCGTGCTGAGCAGGAAGCCGGCCCCGGATGGAGGAAGTTCATCAAGAACGGCATGTGGAAACGTACCATGGCGGGAATGACGGTCCAGGCATGGCAACAACTCGCCGGCGCCAACATCATTGTGTAAGCCACTGCCGCTACCCCTTTGTGCCTCATGAGCGACCAATACTGGCCATTTGCAGGTACTATCTCACCTACATCGCACAAATGGCCGGTCTTCAAGGCAACGTCGCCATGGTGACCTCGGGCGTCCAGTACGCCGTCTTCATCATCTTCACCGGCGTCATGTGAATCTTCATCGACAAGACCGGGCGCCGTACCCTCCTGATCGTCGGCGCGCTTGGCATGGGTTTCTGTCACTTGGCCGTCGGCGGCGTCATGGGTGCGTACCACATCGACGTGCCAGGCGGCGTGGTTGAGCCACCCAATGCCAACATTGTCATATCAGTCAGCCCCGGCGCGCCAGCTTACACAGTCATCCTGTTCTCGTACCTGCTGATCGTCGTGTACGCCCTCACGCTGGCACCTGTGTGCTGGATCTACGCGGCCGAGGTCTGGTCCCTCGGAACCCGTGCGACGGGTATGTCGCTTGCCGCGATGTCCAACTGGGTCTTCAACTTTGCCCTCGGGATGTTCACCCTGCCGGCGTTCGTCAGTATCACCTGGAAGCTGTTCATCATCTTCGGCGTCCTCTGACTCACTGCCGCCGTGTGGTTCTGGATCTTCTATCCCGAGACGTGCGGCAAGACGCTCGAGGAGATCGAGGTCATGTTCTCGAAGGATGGGCCAAAATCCTGGAATACCAGGAAAGGCGAGTCGAGACTCCAGGCCGAGATCGAGGCCGTCATTGCGAGGAAGGAGGGCATTTATGACGACCCGGATGTGCACATCGCTCCAGGGTCCGAGAAGTTTGACGCGGTTTGATCGGGGGTATAGACCTGCTTAAACATTAGAAATATCTAGAGCTACGGGTAGATAGATTAAGGGATGCATACCTTGGAGTAGATGCAATGATACCAATAGACTTTCCTTTGACAACACTGAAATTCTGCCACTGGGTTTTTAAACACTTTCCAATGTTTACTTCCAAAATAAAAGCGATAACGGCGTCTGAATTTGCAGCATATCATCGAAGTGTGACGTTCGATGATGGGCGGCTACCAGGGTGCTACCGCATGAGGTTAGCGGCCCATCCCGCCGCCAAGCCAGCCACGACCCGGGCCAGCGGCATCTCGGCGATCCGGCAATCCCCAGAAATCGACCTCGGGAGCGCCAGTGGCACAACCGAGTCCAAAGCAAACGACGACGGTATGACATAATCGAGAACTGAAGCCAGCCCTCATGAAAATTCCCGGCGACAACTGGAAACACGCCATCGTCTTATCTCCGAAATTTCGGATTCGCTTGTTCTTTGTTCCATTTTGGGGGCTGTGAGCGACCTGCCCCGCGCCCAGCAGGCAGTTTACCGCTAACGCGAACTTCCGGGACAGAGGATCAAAGTTCCTTGCTGTGGAGACCAAGACGGACGTATCCTTCTCGGTTCTGACGTCAAGTGCCCTAGGGAACCCCGAGATCCCTAAAGAAACACCGTCAGTCGATGGTAGTTTTGCAGCCCGCCATTCATTGTCAGTCGTGAACTGCAGCGAGGAATTTCATAATCGTAGTGGATCTGGAGAAACGGCAGCTAGGGGGCGTTCAGGGGTCAATTGGCCACCAGTGTCTGAGACAAGTGAAACCCCAAGCGCCGATAACGCACGCACGCAGACGCGCTCCACACAACGGTCGGTTGAGTAGCCCAATCAAGGATCGTCCACGAGATGCTTCGAAAGTTCCCGCCGTCGTTGATGCCAATTCGGGGCAGTGTTGGCCTCGCGCTTGCAAGTGCCGCGCGTTGCCGTCGAAGGAGGCGCCTACTGGCTCGCTGCCCGCATGCGGAAGTGCATCGAGCTCGGAAAGCCTCTGATCCGCCCTGTTCGTGCATCGAAGGGCCGCCCACAGCGGCCTCGACATGATATGAATGACCACGAAGCCGCACCTGGGACCTCGGACTCTACTTTTCCATCTTTATTCACCTTCTACAACCTCACGCTTTGCATTCCGTCGCGCAGTTTCTTCTCGCATAGGACCAGCAGAAGACGTGACTTGCCGCTAATGACAAAGCGCGACAAAGGGCCGCGCTGAGACAAAGGTAAAACACAACGGCACTCCTCCACGTGCTTGGGGCCCAGACGTCCAACAATACCCTTTGTTAGGTGGCGGTTTAAAAGACCCCTTGGACCCTTCCGCGCATCTGTTTGATCTCTCTGCAAACAATTCAACCTCATTTTCATCCCATACAGTCGCATTTTCGCAAACAATGGACAGCAGATCAGTGAGCTCCCGCCTCCGGGAGCTTGTCAAGGTACACTTATCCCCCTTATCGGGCCCCCTTACCCCTCACCCCAGCTCCAACTCCCGATGCTCGGGCCAACCCCAAAATCATGAATGCTGACCCCATGTCCACAGTTTCTCGGCACCGTTCAGGGCGATCTCTCCAACGTCACAGGGCCACCATCACTCCTCGCACCCTCGTCCGTCGTCGAAGTCGGACATGCCTGGGCCCAACGGCCCGCTGTATTCGCTGCACCGGCGCTCGAATCGGACCCCGAGAAGCGCAGCCTACTCGTGCTGCGATGGTTCCTTACTTCGCTGCGCAACCAGCTCTACGTCAACGGCGCGCCCGGCGTCTCGATCAAGAAGCCCCTGAATGCCTTCCTCGGCGAGCTCTTCTTCGCCTCGTGGACCGATGAAGAACAAAAAGCCACAACGCACCTCGTCGCCGAGCAGGTGTCGCATCACCCCCCGATAACAGCCATGCACATCACCGACCGCGAGCACGGCATCCGCGCCGACGGCTATGCCCGCGTCGAAATGACCTTCAACGGCGCCGTCAACATCCGCCAGGTCGGCCACGCCATGGTCCATATCGACCGCTACGACGAAGACCACCTGGTCCCCCTCCCCGACGTCAAGGTCCGCGGCTTTCTCGGCGGCTGCATGTACCCCGAGATCACAGGCACGTACAACATCATCTCCAGCTCCGGGTTCCTCACCGAGATCTACTTCTCCGGCGAGGGCATGATCCGCGGAAAGCGCAACTCCTTCCAGGCGCGTATCTACCGTCGCGAGGACACCAAGCGCCGCGAGCCCCTTTATGAAGTCTCGGGGATATGGAGCGAGCGCTGGACGGCCAAGGACGTGCGCACGGGCGAGGTGCTCGAAGTCTATGAGGTCGAGGCGCCCGAGAATACACCCATGCCGATAGACATTGCGCCGCTCGAGGAGCAAGACGAGTGGGAGTCGCGGCGCGCCTGGTCTGGTGTCCTGGCGGGCATGGAACAGGGCGATATGCGGCTTGTGTTGGCCGAGAAGACAAGGATCGAGCAGGCGCAGCGGCAGCTGAGAGCCAGGGAGGCCGCAGACGGGCGGAAGTGGGAGCCGTTGCTGTTTCGCAGCAAGGAAGGGGAAGACCATACTGCGTTCCACGACCTGGCTGAGGGCACAGGGTGGCGCTTGTGGGGCGAGAAGACCAAGGGGGTGTGGAGGGTCGACGAGAGCAAGGTGGCGGGCTCGGCAAGTCCGTACAGGGGCGAGCTGACACCTCTGGGGTAATGAGCTGTGCTGGTCGCGTCATAATATTTTGCATCTGCATTTGCTTCAGATATACATAGCGTCGGCGTTGGGAAGGGGTTTGCTTTCACGAATACGGTGTGCTAAATTGCATCTTGGGGGGACACAATGTATCGGGCACGGGCTGTTAGGATGGGATTAATGATGACTACATCATATGAAGATTATATGAATATTGTTCAAGATGATTTATAGGTTTGGATGTCTCTGGGTGCGCTTTATTGATCCGTGGCCATGTAGTTGCTGGTTACTGTGCTGGTGTTCCGCATCTGGGGGCTTACAGCGAGGCGATGGCCCGGGTTGGTCTCTTGATGCGGTCGGTTGCCACTCGGGAATATACTGGGAGACTGCTCTCGATTTTGTACCTAGTGTGTCGACTACCGCAATGCTTGCCGGTGTGGATGCTGCTTTCGGTGGCTGAGGGCGAGATGGGATCGCGTGAAAAGGGGCTAGGGGTTAGGCTTGTTGGTGTAAATCGGCACCAGAGTGAGATGATCTGCTCTTTCCCTCCCCTACCATCACAGCCGCCAAACCAGCAGGAAAGAAATTTTGACACCCAGACAATGAGACTCGCCTTTTTACTACCCAAGTCTTTAGTTCGAAACATTCTACCTTGAAATGTTGCGCCTGCGCAACAGCTCTTCTAACACCGAATTACTCCGCGTGCAGGACGGGAGTACGACGGCGGGGAGGATGTGTTCTGTTCCTGAGGGGACGCAGCCTTGCCTCGGCTCGGTGTTCGAATGTTGTGTACGAGATCGACATCGATGAGATCGGTGGCGCGTCGCATCGCGTTGACCCTAGTAACCCCAAGACACGATGACGTAAGGCCCAAGGAGAGAACAAGATGAGTGCCGAGATAAAACAATGTCGATTTCCATGAAATGTTGCAGGTTTCAGCACCACTTTCATCTTCCGTCTCGCAGACGCATCTCCGCTGCAATCGATATCTGTTCAGCACTCACTTACATGAGCCACCAGGTATGGGCTTGCAACGAGCCGTGACGACACGACGGGAGCAGCGATCAAGGCGCCGAACTCACGCCCTGTCCGCTTGCTTCAACGGAGGTGTGCGCTTGAAACGAAGCCCGAAAGCAAAGCCTCCATTCGCGAATAGGTGGCGAAAGCGGTTTGTCAACCTGAAATGGTATTCGTCGTCTGCCTTTGTCAGGTCCGAGGAGAGGAGACGATGGCACGACCAGTTTTATCAGATCAAGGCCAGACACAAGATATCCGGCGTCGGATGCGGATGGTGTGTGTTAGAGACTCAAAAGGTCCCCTGCCAGTATCCTTTTGTGTCCGAGATGAACATCGCAATATGGGACGGAGGATCTGGGAACGGCGGCATTCAGATGAGTGGCCGACATGATCAGTGGGAAGAGGAAGACGTATTCGGTAGCGGGAAGAAGTCGGCAACTATTCTGTTCCCAACTCGGCACATCGGTATGTAATGGATGCCACGACTGTCGTGCTGGCGTTCCATGGCTGAGTCTAATTTCTCTTGCAGAACAGCTTATCATCATCCCCCCTAGTCCATCAGTAGCATGCACGACGACATCCACGCCAAAGCTACGATACTACCAGGTTATCATTGTACCCCAAGCTGCAACGGGTTTCTCCCCCATCAAGAGACCATACCCGCAGATTGTCTCCTTCAGCTGGCCGGACAGAAAAGCGGACGAGGCGCTTACAGGAAGAGTCGGAGACAAGGCTGACCGAAAGTGTGATACCTACCTGTCGGTCTTCAAGCAGGTCATGGATACCCTTTTGACGCCCCTCCACAAGCCTTGTGTCGACCTTGCCGAAAGAGAGGAAGACTACTTCCATTTTTCTACGGTTCTCAAGTTCCGCCGACCGTACCACACATCTGAGGAAGAAGAACAAGGTCAGCCTACCCCCTTATCCAATTTCACTTCCCTAGATCTAACTCGCTCTTGATAGGGCATGTGTACTTCCTCCATATAGGAATCTTGTTTCTGTCGTTCGAAAACCGGCTTTACATGCCATTTTCCTCCCTGCAGAGCATTGCCGTCACGAGACACTCAGATCCTAGCTCCTCAGCTAGCTGTGCGGAAGCACAGATGACTGTTACGGAGCCATTCTATGAGAAGAATAAATCGCTAGACGATGGCCCGTGTAATGGTCCCGATACGGAGAAGTCTATCCTGTTGCATTTCACGAAGATTCCGTTGTATATGGACATAGCTATCGAACGGTTTGCCGAGATGCATGGGTTGGGTAAACTCCCTTGTGAGTAAGCTTGAGGGTACAGACTGCCGAATTGCTTGAGAATATTCAGAGCGGTTTTTGGCATGGGCGCAGCTACCTCGAGGGGGGGAGGCGGTGCAATCATGTAATATCATATACTCGAGTATTTTTCTTTAAGACTCTTTTCTTCATCAAGACATGGAGATACATACTGACATCAGGTTCGGGCAGTCAATCAAAGTGGCAGTCGATAGGGCCTGCAATAAACTTTATTTGAGAGAAAATTATGACTTTATGGCGCTGAGGATGAATACGGAAATGCGTAAGTCAGTTCGGGCCAAAACGTCGCAGGAACGACTGAATTTCAGGGCTCCTCTCAATTGGCTCTCCCTTTGGTGCTGAAATTGCAGTGACCGTTATCGGTTTCTTATCAGTGAAAGTTGCCCTGATCAATGACTACACAATCGGCATCGTGGTCTTGGCCAACATGCCACTATTCAGACTGGAGCCGGCCCACCGTGAACTATTATGAGCGAAGGACAGGTAACAACGTAGGTACACGACACAGTAAGCTTTTCTTACCTGCGATTACTCGCGCGAGGGTACTGAGGCTTTTCGTGACATTTGTCTGGCAGCTCATTTGAGACTCGGAATGGTAGGTGGTGGTCTGCCGGTGGTGAGGTCCGGGTATCTATCTACTTGTCAATCTTCCAGCGACGGAGCCAAACTTTGTCAAAAACAGCAACGAGAATACCAGCAATCGATTTGCTATCCGCTCTTTGAACTTCGTCTAACCCAGAAATCACCCAACTACGCCTAAGCGTCAGGCAAGTCCGGTCGGGCAGTCACTTGTGTCAACCACGGTCTCTTCTAAGTTCTCTCCCTACCCAAAAAAACCATCCTCCCCCTAAGAATCGAACCCACCACCCGCAGCCCTCTAACCGAACCCCCGCAAGCCAACATCCTACCACCTCCGCCAAAGCGCCGGTTTCCCGAAATTCGCCCCACCCGGCATCCGTCCAGCGGCGCCCGGATGGTCCGAGCTCACGGGATTCCGCACCCCCACCTCCGCAAATGCACAATTCATCGCGCCCCGACATAAAGACCAACACCTCCCCCATCTCAACCACGCAAAACCCACCGCCACGGCCTCTCGCCATGGGAAAAAAGGTGCAGACACGATAGAATAGCCCTGATCAATTGAAATTTGCAAAAAAAATAAAAAATTGCATAAAGAGTACCCTACTACCTGGTAGCTACCCAGATAGTAGGAGTACCGGAAACCCGGCTGGCTAAGACTTAGTTTCCACCACGCATAGCCCTAGATTCCTCCCTTTCCCCCGCTAAGGGTTCCGATCGGCCAGACGGACGTTCAAGGGGAGCTGCTCCCTTGGTGGTGATATGAAGTCTGCAAAGTTAACCTATAGCCCCGCGACCGCCGCACCTGCCACTTCCTCTCGCTTGGGCCTGCGTTCCTGGGGGGGATTTCAGGTGCCTGCCAGCCGTGGACGCATTGTCTTTATTTCTTAGCACGGTGATCTTCTCGAGCCGATTCTTGGTGCATCGTTCCGACTTTTCGATTCTCATGATTTATTTTCATCGCTACTCACTTCGTCCAATTCTTGGTGTCCCATCCAACATTTTTGTATTCTTTCCTTTCGAGCCGCTCTCAGCCACCCGATTCTATCTCAACACAAACATATCTCCCTCATCATCCCTATTTGCGTGCCAAAACGCAAAGGCATTCATCTTTCCCACCCCAACTCGTCTGTATCCGTCCGTTCGGCTCTCGCCTTGCTTCTCCAGCAAAAGCACGTTGTACACATCCAGAATAGAAGGAGACCCAAACCGCCGCTGATCCCAATGCGCATCTCCATTCTCAGGTACCGTCCCACGGTATGGCTCTTCGGCATCTTCGTGTGGACCAAGTATCGGAGCGCGATCCTCCTCGTCTCCCCATTCCCACCCCCACACAAGGCCTTGTGCATTCCTTGGTGTCAGACCCCAGTATTGGTCCCACCCGAATTGGGGCGGCGCGATGCTCGGAGTAGATTCGCGCGATATGGGGACGATCTGATACTTGACGCCCATGTCTTCGTCGGAAAGAGTGGTGTCAAGGGAAGGAACGGGGACGTTGAGGGAGAGGAACCCAGCCCGGTATCCTTGGTGGTAGATTACATGCTCCCATGGCCGCAGCCGGGTGGGTTGGGTAGTGATGTTGTTAATGCCGATCTGGAGGAACGGGTCGACCCTTGAGGCCGGATTGTGCGGTGTAGTGGCGATGTCAACGAAGCGGACTGGCACGCTTCGTGCCACGAATATGATGGCACCGTCCTCGGCTGCACGTTTGAGAGGCTTTTTGGAGGGAAGGGTTGCTGGGTAGGTGAAGCGGAGCTTGGGGTAGTCCGCGTGAGTGTAGTAGTGCTCATTTCGGTCTGTGTCGCGGCAGTGTGTCCAACCGTCCTCGGGGTTGTTGAAGTGGAATAACGTTGGTAGATTAAGAGGCGCGAGTCGTGACGGCTGTCTGGCAGTGTGGTAGGCAAAGTCGGCAATCTCTTCCGGGGTGTGGTGTTCACCACTGACGAGGTAGTTGTAGATCAGATCGCGCGGGCGTTCAATCTGGAACCACCGGACGACCGTGAGGGGTGGAAGCGCAATGGCGTTATGCCACCCCCGGCCGCGGTACGCTGTGTGGCCCTCCCAGCCGGCCCAGCTCCACGAAGGAGCTGCGTCTGGGTAGGTTCGACGCGTGAGAGGCTCCTTCGGATACCAGAGTAGGGCCTGGTCAAAGTTGAACTCGGGCAGGCCGTGCCAAAAGGATGTGTTGACGCCTTGGGAAACAAGTTTGCTTACACCTTGGAAGGCGTTGAGCGCGTCCGTCTGCCAGGACATCTTACGCCGTGTGTACATGCTGACAGCGTCGCTATACACCTTCCACATGGTTTCGCCTTTAACTTGAAGCATTCCAACGCCACTTCCATGAGTTGGTACCGGTTCTGCACGGTAGATAGGTGCCGGGATTGACATGTCATCGCCCATCATCGTTGTCGACTCCGATCCTGTGCTATGGATGTGAAATGTCTTGTTGGGAAATCTCCTCTGTGTAGGGTCCAGCCATATGAAAACTTGCAAATCGCCCACCCGTTCCAGGAACTGGGAGCGATCGGCGGCTGGTCGACGCGAGGCCGACATCCCAGGGACTGTGTCTTCGAACACAATCTCATGGGGGCACGTGAAGTACATTTGGGAGCTGGTGAAATAGACGGCGCGTTGGGAAAGCTGCCTCTCTTGGAACGTCCAGGCGCGAGAGTTCCACACCGAGTCCTCAATATCCCCGTATGGCAGTCGTACGTCGTGGAATGCCACGCTGAGGGCGACTCCTTGAAGCCTTTTAACCACTTGGGTCCCAGACCGTGGTATCTTGCCAACGCCAGACAGACCTTCGGCGGGATGGGAGTTGGTAGAGGCAACGATGGTGATTGTGGCGTTGCCATAGATGTAGCTCATGCGAGAGATGCACCATTCTTTGTCCTTAGCGTCATCCTGGATGATGCAGAGTGCGTCGATCCAGAGATATCGTATCCCGATGTCCTTTGTCACCTGGATGGCGTCTCGGAGAGTCTGGCCCAGGCTGACGGAGCTATCGTTCAAAGCCTCGGGGCTTTCCAAAGTCGGCCTTGTCTCAGCAGTGAGCTGTGTACCTTTATCGTTTCCCCAGACGTATGACAAACACGCATATCGGCATGGGGTGGCTATCGAAACGATGCGATTCTCTTCAACGTCAACAAACCTCCATGTCAAGGGCTCCACGGGGCTGGTCTCGCCACCGTGATGCTCCTCGCAGGTCTGGATCCAGGTTCGAAGTCTCTCCATATCCGCTGAATCCTGGTGGACTGGGAGGCCCTGAAGCGGAAGTGCAGTTTTCTCTGGCGCCAGCATCTGCACCACCAGTTTTGAAGCCAAGCCCGCAACAGCGACCTCGAGACGCAGTGCATATTCCGGCCCATCGTCGAGAACTGTCAGCTGCATCTTCCCCCCTTTGGCCTCTCTAGCCGCCTTCATCTCCTCAGGGGTACATCGACTCTGTAGCCCTTGACGTACGAGCGTACAAAATGAGCAGTTGCTTTCCTCAAGCACTCTCGTCAATGCTCGGAGATCGATGGTTGGAAGTCCCGGCTCGTTGTTCCCGGGCAGACCGCGACACGTAAGAAGGATGCCGAAATCGATATGCCGGCACATCTCGCAAAGGTACTCTGGGTCGCTGTCCTGTAAGACCGCGGGCGACGGAATAAACCACTCTTCGTCTTTCTTATCCTTCACCTTTTCCGGATCGTAAAGCTTCCACTCCCCATCAAAATGATGATGCTTGTACACATCGAATCTCGCAACCACGGCCTGAAAAACTGCCTTGAAGTCCTCACTGACCTCCCCTGCATCATGCTTGTCGTCGTCCTCCGACTCCATCCATACTTTGATGCACGCGCGATTCTCGTCAGACATGGGATTCTCCCGATATATGCCATGCTCGGGCGTCTGGTCAGCTTGTTCTTTTGCTGTGCTTTTGTCCTGTGGTGCTGGTGATTCCCGTTCAGTGGACGTGGCCGCTGTTTCGCTTGAATGATCCCCTGATGGATCGGAACTAGGCTCCGCATCAGACCCATTTTTGGTGCTTTCTCCTGTCGAGTTGCTAGCCTTCGGTGGATCTTTTGTTTCCTTTTCCTTCTCATCTTTTCCGGCTGCCAAATCTTTCATCATGAATGACGGAGGAGTGGCGAATTTCAGTCGGCGTAGGTCATCCATTTTGTCGTTCCTTCAGGTTTGGCGTACATGTGTGGAAAGGTAGGAGTACCGGTCGAGTCCGAGTTCGTGGGAAACCCGAGGTTTTATGAGCACCTAGCGGCGATCCTACAGGGGCAAGTGAGGGGCTGACGCGCAGGCGGCAACATTGTTGAGGTCGGCGCCTGGGGAATGCGCATGAATTTCGGAATGCAAACCTAACTGTCTGATCAGACTGGGACGGTCTACAACTGTCGTGCGGTTGTGTTGCACATTTAAGACAGTGTGAAATTCTCGACTTAGTCCACTGCTCTCTATCGCCAACATCGACTCGATCGCTACACCACACAGCGGGCAAATACAGCCGAGCCTGCAGTGGGGTCGCAGCAGCTGCATACCTGCCTAGCCCACTGCATTACCAAGCAGTTCCTTCTGCATTCTCAACCCACCCACAAAATCAACCAGCAACACACCAATTCTTCTTGAAAGGCTTAATTGAACCTGAAGTGGCATCGGCCTCGAGATTATAGCCTAGCTATGCTTCCTATCGTACAATGTTGACACAAACCGTGGTCAACCTCTCCAAGTGTCCATATCCGTGACCTCATAATGCTCATCAAATTCCAGCCAACCAACAAACGCCATCCCAAGTCATGCAACCATTGGGTATACTTTGTGTTTTTCATCTTGTCGTTATCGTCAAGTCCTTCGTCTCACGTTCTCAAGGGCGTTTCCGCCCCTTCCAAAGCCCCTCACTCTGCTCCACCCTCGCCGCCATCTTCCGTACTCTCCTCGGTCTCTGAAAACTCCCCCTCCCACTCCTCCAAGGGCGATCCCTCCGCGCTGGCTAAAATATTCCATGCGACTGCGCGATCCTCGACGCTCAACTTGAGCAACTGTTGAATCAGCGTCGACTTATCCACTCCATGCAGGCTGATTCCCTCCTGCACGACCATCAACGAGAGCAGATCGTGAAGACAAGAACTCCCTTCCTGGGGTCTCTCATGCGACATGCAGCGGTGTCGTCCCGCCTTCAGCACCAACTCCCAAGGCGCTTCCATCGCTCCAGGAGCGATTGTAACGAGAACCGAAGGTGGAGCCGTCTCCCCGCGCGAGTCGATATACGCTCCATGGCGCACCAGCAACTTCACCATGAGCAGTGGGCAACGTGTTCCACCCGCGGAATCGGCATTGCGCAGAACCGAGCTCAAGGCTGTCTGTCCGTCACAAACGGTGTTCGCGCTCACCCCCTCAAAGAGCATCCGCTCTACCCTACGATAGAAATCAGCAAGTCATCTCCATTTCAGAGCCTCATTTCTTCTGAAGAGGAGCGACCGTCTCAGGATTCCCAAGACAGGGCCAGGGAAGGAGACAAAGCAGGAAGTAATCACATGCATCTCTAATTGAGCACTCACCAGTCGAAATCCCCGATCCGCGCCGCTTCGACCAAGTCCGATGGGCGAAGCAGGTCCTCCTTGAGCATACGGTTGTACGCCAGCGCGGCGGACAGCGAAGGGATGTGGCGCCTGTCGCGCGCCGCCGTGAGCAGCCGGCTGGTGGCGCCCTGGTCTCCATCGTGCTGGCGGAGGACATGGAGGAAATAGCCGCTCAGGGCGGAAGAGGTGCGTGCCACGGCGAGAAGGTCGCGGGGAGCGAGGTGGGTGGTTATCTCCCGGATTATTTCCCGCGGGAGGCGGGAGAGGATGTCGGAGCCTCGGGTGGCGGGCGAAGCGGAGAGTGAAGCCATTGATGCTGAGGCTGGCGAGTGAGTATTTTTTCAATCTGAGAAACCTAGTTAGATGACTTGATTCAGGGCGAGATAGAAAACGGGTTTACCTCGTTATTGTGATGAATCTGGAGCGGGACGGGGCGGAGCGGGATGAAGGGGGAAGAGCGTGAAGCGGCGGAGGGGGTGGAAAGCAAGGCTGGATGAAGGAAGTGCAGAAGAGGGGTCAGAACTTATGTGCGAGTCTGGCTGAAAAGCCGAGTGCTGGTACTGAAAAAATTTCAAAGAGAGTCCGCAAAGGTGAGGAAAACGGGGTAGAAGCGATTCCGGCACGGAAGTTGGGGGCGGTGATGTTCTTGGATTTGCTACAGCGGAGAAGTTAGATGGATGGAGGCGAGAGATTCCAAGCTGCCAAGATAATCTTACCTTGTATTTGCTCAGGAGAAGGTATTGTATTGGTCGAGAGGAAATCTGGCGAGAACTTTGTGAAGGTGAGGAGGGAAAACCAAAGGGTGGCCGCCAAGTTCGGTTGGTTAGTGGGGATGGTTCCTTGACGACGTGGAGTCCCGGAGCATACGTATTTTTAGGTCCTCCCTCAGTGAGTTCATTCACATTGCTGCTCTCTGAGTGCTTCCTATCACCTTTCAACCGCCTAGAACTGGCCGGGCTGTTATCAGCGCATATGCATCTGGGAGTAGAGTTTATTTTCAACTGCAAGGTGGCTTGACGACGTTCTAGTTGGACGAAGGTCGGGTGTGTTCCACAACTAAACGCCACAAAAAACCAACTACAGCATCTCCTCGTTTTCTCTCCGCCAAACGCTTCATGGTAGCTCTAGCTTTATATACGAGGAATGAGATCTATGCTAGATGTTTCTCAACTTGTGAAAGAGTGTGCTGGAACATTTTCTTCTTTCTTCTCGGTCCCAATAGTGAGTCTGGATGAAACTCTACGCTTCGTTTCCCTTCACAGGACTCTAGATCGAATTCACAGCCCAGCTGCTGTTGGTCTGACATACATGCCAAGTACCGCACATTGATAAGATGACATCACAGCCACTTGCCTCGACTCATCGACTTCAAGCCGTGATGGACCTGGAAGTTGGATGTTTGGGGCCGAGGAGGATTCCACAGAAGCCTTCACGGAAGGACTCGGCGATGGCAACCCGGAAACATACAACGCGACTAGCTGAATACCTTTTAAAGCAACCTCCGAACTACCGACCTATCCTAGCACTGACTACCGTCTTCTTTGACGACAGGGCAGACAGGCGGGAGCATAAAGCTATAATCAAACCAGAGGCTGCGAACTATCTGCCAGCAGGTTTGCCTCTAGCCGATTCAAGTGTCCACCCATTTTGCTACTCTGCACAGCTTTTAAAGACCCAAGGACGTAACCAACTCGACAGAGAGAGCTTTACAGATAGCCCCCTTTCAGTATTTGTCTGACGCTTGGTGAATGTAATGCCACGGCTTACGCTTCACTTGCACGAACACACATTAATAGCTATCAAGCAAGCAAACAACGCAAGTCATAGAGGCAAACTATCCCACCTGGAAAGCCATGATTACTGCAATCACCACAGCTCCAACATGGCCAGGAGTTTAAAAACCTTTATTTCTCAACACCATGCCTTCGGATGTCATCGAGGTTCACCAGGGTCTAGTGAGCTAGACTGGTTTCCACACTGGAAGGTTTGCCACAAAACTCTATTCTGCTCGCAAAAAGATCATCCTGGGATTCATCCCAAGCGACAGACAGCTTTGCCACCGGTGCCAGGATCAGGCATAATCTGAGGAAGAAGCTGCAAGCCTGTCACCGCCGCCAAAGACCTCATCACCGAGCTCACTGTTTTGATACCCAGGGGAAACGCTTGTCAAGTCAGATAGCGGAGCTTGACCTGATGTGGAGGCGGAGGGTAATCCCCGGCGATATTATTTGAACGTGTGTCTGGTTGTCTCATGCAATGGCTGCATTGGTAGGGGGCTGCATGATTGTGGGGCACAACGCTGCGTTGTTATCACGCGTTGAAATGCCTCTGGTGCATTGAAACTCAATCACGGGGCGCTCAGGCTGGACGTCCTGGCCTGTGTCTCTCCGGTAGTTTGCAGCAGGAAGAAAAAACAACGTTGAACCTGCTGCGGTCCGCTGCATGGGCGTTGAGGCCGTCAAGCTGAGGGATTGGCCGGCATCGCATAGGCCCGGAGAATTTGCGTGGGTGGCCGGCCGCTCGGGTGCCAGTGGCGGCGGTGGACCGGGTCTGTTCCACAGCGGCCTGGGGCGGTCGCATCCGGGGCGCGGCAGAGCCCGCAATAAAAAAACAAACCTCTATGGATCACCAGGTTCGCCGCGCGTTCGCGGTGCTTTCGACGTCTTGTTACACGTGTCAGCTGTGATGAAACACGAAAATACAGCTCTCTGATTAGCGGTGTGCTGGCAACTGGAGAACAACAAACATAGACCGCAGCAAAAGACCTCTGCCACTCGTGGCCATTGGATCACCGAATGCGTGGTACGAGCGGGTGGTCTGTCGCCAAGCCGGGCATTTTATTTGGCGACCTCGGTTCGACACTCCTTGGGCCCGCAAGCCATGAGATTTGAGTGGACTCTGAAATGGGAAGCGGTGTGCCCCTTCGCGATCGGTTGTGGGGTCGAAGAGGGGGACGCGTTGAAAAGGGGCATCGCAGAGAGTGTGCTGATTGGCGCATCACGAGAAGGGCGCGACATCCGCCAGCACCCCAAATCCAGCAAAACTGATGTCGAGAAGGAGGGCTTATGGCGATGTGGGTGATGGTGGTCGATGATGACAGGATCGCACTGCTGATGTCAGAGGGGAAAGATAAAGAAAATCCGAGCCACGTGCTGAGGTGATAACTTGAAGCCCCTGGCGGCCCGTGAAAGGGTATCTACCCGTACACGTGCCGTCTTGACGGTTCAGAAAATGGAACAAAGTCCGCCCTCGACAAATGACGCCCCCATTGGGGGCCTTGAGCAGTCTTCCTGGTGCCTACGGATTATACCCCCCGTTTCAATACACACGACGGCGAGATGCCATTGGTGAGTGACGCCAACAGCTGAAGCTCGGGCCTCCAAATGACAACGTGAGGTCTTTCCCTTCGGCAGTAGCGCATTCAATTGGAGAGACCACACATGCAGGAACAGGCTGCTGGTCGGCCTAAAAGGTGTGGAAAAGGGGAACGTTGCTTCTTTTTGACAAGCTGTGTGAGCTTCGAGCTGTCGCGCTGCGGACGGGCCACCGGGCTAACGCACCTCTGGAGCACTCGGCGTGCTTCAACGCTTGGGAGCTGCGATCAATGCGCGCTCCAAACTGAATTCCCTCGGCTGACTCTGGTCAGTGACGGCTGCCAAAACTTAATTGCCACGCCGTGGAGTGGAGGGCTTCCTCGATTGTTGCGAGCCCATCGTTTATCAAATAGGCGGCATTTGCAGTGATCATTGATCACCGCCGAAGATCAAGAGGGACTCGACCCAACAGGGAAAGTGCCGTGCCCGTCACAGGGGCCCTCACAGACCCCTGCCCGCACTTGCAGCAAATCACAGGGCCCCCTTCTTTTGCTGGGAGACACCCACAGACGCAGCCTCTTTACACGTTACGCGCCGGGCTGCCGCCCAAGTGCTCGATTTGATCCGATCGAGAGTTTTGCTCTGTTCAATTGTGCGCGCCGAGCCCACGAAACTGCAGACTGCCCAGCAGGACACCAGTCGTTCCCGCCAGCCGTGGCTTCTGGACGGCACACAGCGAACTGAACAGACCGGCCGCGGTCACATTTCCGCCGTGTCACGTCCTCATTTCCTCATTCCCGAATTTGCATCGCTGGGCCGCTGGGGTTGTCTCACTCGACGATGCACTCCTCAGACACGGCACGCCGAAGTGCTCGGCGGAAACCCGACCTCAACGTTAATACGTCGCCCCCGTCGGCAAGATCCAGAGACAGAGACGCCGTTCCGCAAACGCCGCCCGGCCGGTTACCGCCCACGTCGTCCAAAGGAAAGGGTCAGAGGGCGCTTAGGGCCCCGTCGGCAAGGGATACTGCCGACATCGAAACGTTCCTCGACAGTCTCACACCCGTCGACATGTCCAACAAGGAACACGACCGGCCCGACCCACCCCGTCCAAGCAACCCACGCGATTCCCACGATCTGTCCCTCTCGCCCCGACAAGTCACACGGGACTCGCTCGTTACGAACATGCTCCTGTCCCTCGACCAGCTCTCCATGGGTCAGATAAATGGGCCCTTTGCCGGCGGAGCCAGGCCCGGCTTCGATGATCCCGCCCTCTTCGCCAACGACGACGCCCGCGCCATGACGTTCACCACCTCGCGGTCCGGCCGCAACACCGGACACGGTTACTCGTACAGCTCAGACCTGGAGGGGACCGACGATGCAAGCAGGATATCCTCCCGCGGCCGTCGCAGCAACAGCAGTTCGGGCTTCCAGTCGAGCCTGGGCCGCATCAACAGCATGCGGGAGACCTCCCACCAGCGAAGCATGCCCAGCACCCCGAAGCCACTCCACTCAAGGGGCGGGAAGGGGAGTAAGAGCAGCAGCACTAACAGCATCGATGCCGGTTATGCCCAGGTCCTGAGCAGCCAGCGCTGGGCTCGCGGCTTTGGAGCTAGGTCTTCGAGCTTCGACGCTGGCGACCCGCGACCGCAGCCTCAGCAGCAACTGCAGCAGCAACCGCAGCCTAACCAAGCAGCGCCGTGGCATATTGAATTCTCTAGCTCCTTTTTCAACGACGGATACGATGCTGCGCCGACCCCTACCGTTCCCGCCGGGCCCCGGAGACTGGCAACCGTCCCGTCGCTCCCCGTTTTGCCTCCGCCCGAGCCAAAGGTGGAACCCAAGTCGCCGGGAAAGGGCTCAGTCATCGAGCGCCGCCGAAGCACGAGGTCGGCCAAAAGTGCGACAGTTGGGCGTAGGGCAAGTGGCAAGTTTGGCACCGAGCGTGACGTCCCACCGGTTCCTGTCCTCGACCTCGAGTCGGCACCTGCGCCACACGTCGGCTACGAGAAATCCAAGGAGATGTTAGGCACACCGTCGTCCACACAGCAAACCAAAGATAGACCAGGCTTTTTTAGGAGGATGTTCGGCTCGTCCAAGTCAAGCCTAGCCAGCGCTGCATCGTCACCCGCTGAGACTCAGGCCAAATCCCAATTCTCGACCCAGTCAAAGTCGCCCTCGGCCCCGCCTTCGCGCGACTCGCACCACTCCACCACCCACACATTACAGAAAAAAACATCATCGTTCTTTCGGAGACGAAAGCCGTCGATTACCGATACGGGGCCACCGCCCATTCCTAACCTCCCAGCCGTACCGGTAGCGAAACGAGCCCCCGATCGGGTGGAGGCGCTTTCCGCGAAGCCGGAACCCAGCCCCGTTACAAGTCTTCGGCGGGCGATGGACCCTTTCTTGCAGGGGGGTTCAGCTGTTACAAGCCCTCTTTCGCAAGTTAGTGATCCGTTGGCCTCGGCGAACTTGAAGGCAGATTCTGCGCCTCAGTCGGTATCGGATAGAACACCGCGGGCAGCCTCGCCCGAGGCAAGTCCGGTGGACGAGGAGCGCGCTCGAAATACCAGAGGATTCTCTCCAGATTACGACCCGAGCCCGCGGGCTGTGATTCGCACAGTCGACCCTGACTCGGCCGAGGATTCGGGCTCCGGAAGCCAGCGGCGATTGGGGACCCCCAGCAGACACCCTCCCGAGCTGCCGAAGAGTGGCATCGCAAAGTCCTTCCTGCAGGACAATAGCGACAGCGAAGATAGCCCCAAGCAGCCGCGGAAGTCTCCCCTCGAGTCGCATGACAGAAACTTGAAACCCGCCGTCGACTTGGACAGGAGGACGAGGTCCCCATCGCCAACCGTGTCAAAGTCGAAGAGTGTGCCGAACCTTGCTAGATCGCGAGAGAGTGCGAGGATTGCATCGCATCAGGACCTGAAACTGATGCCGACACGGGCGGTTGACCCAAGAGATTCCACCAACCTAGGCCTGCCTATCGAAGGTGTCTTGGCAGATGGCCAGCCCGGGTCGAGGGACTCTTCTTACAAGCCTGTCGCCAGCTTACCCAGCTTGAGGATCGATAGCGCCGAACCTAGCCCCAAGGGACAGGGCACTGGCGACTCCATTGCCCTGTCAAGCAAATCGATTGACGAGCCAGACTTTGTGGTCGGAGATCCGACTGAAGATGATCGCCAAAAGGCCCAAAAGATATACGATGGCAACGAGGATTTCATCCAGAAGGATAGGGCGGCGGCCTGGATGGGCGAAGAGGGTATCGTGCGGCAAAGGACGTTGAGGGCATACCTGGATATTTACGACTTCGAGAACGTGAGCCTTATCACAAGTCTCCGCCAGGTTTGCCAGCGTCTGCTGCTGAGGGCCGAAACACAGCAGGTCGACCGTATTCTGGTAGCTTTCACTAAGCGATGGTGTGAATGCAACCCCAACCACGGCTTCAAGGCTGCCGGTAAGTTCGCTCCACATAGTCTGAAAGTCGCCAGTACTGACGTGCATGCTACAGATGTGATCCACACCATCTGCTACTCAATCATCCTGTTGAACACAGATCTCCATATGGCCGATATTGAACACAAGATGACGCGGAGCCAGTTCATCAAGAATACGATGACGACGATAAGACAGTCCCTTCAGGATGTTGCCCCCGAAATCTTCAACTCTGGGAAGGGACAGCTCGGGGTCGAGGGCAATCCTCGTACCTCAGAAGACCATGACCACCGGCACAATAGTTTCCGGGCGTCGTTCAAGCCACCGCCACGCCCTGGATCAGCCATCGGCTCATATATCGAACTTTCCCACTCAGACGCGTGCGGCCCTCTTGTAAAGGCGCCATTCGAGGGTTCTATGCGTGCTTGGGAATCACAGGTTGAGCTAGTCCTGAAGGATGTTTACGCTTCTATTCGCGATGACCGTCTGCCGCTTTTTGGCTCAGAGTCGATTGCGCTGCAGACACCTGGAGGACTCTCGGTCATGGGCATGCTCAAGCGATCGCCAAGCGTGTTGAGCAAGGCTCCTTCCGAGGGCGTTGCATCAACCCGAGGCAGAATATCCGAGAATGCCAGACCGAACGGATCCCGGTGGAACTCAAAGAGCCGTTCCCGACCTCGGGGATTCGGAACTGGATTCTCATCTAGCCGTACCAGTTTTGACGATGGTCAGTCAGTGTGGAGCCCGACCGAATCCTCGGCTACCTGGAGCCGGGCATCCCTCGGCCGCACCCACACCTCCATGTCTATGGACTCCTTTGGCTCTTCGTATCCGCGCGGTGACTACCAACAGTCTATTGGCTTCGCGAACGCCCTCAGTCAGGCGATTATCCGCGAGGACAATGCAGGCGATGCGCCTTCGGTGAAGGCAGATGAAGTGAAGAACGAACAGCTCCTGGAGGATGAGACTCTCGAGCTCGCCGGTCCGCCCTGGATCAAGGAGGGTATTGTGACACATAAACATCACCTCGATGGCGTTGAAAAGAGAGCCAAAGACCGCAACTGGACTGAGGTCTTTGCCGTCATCCAGAAAGGACAGCTGAGCATGTTCTCATTCTCCCCCAACAAATCCATTCGTCACAAAAACCGTCTGCGGAACCAGGCGAGCAACAATGCTATGAAAGGCGCTGTGGTTGGTGGCGGTAACTGGCAAGAGAATGCTACCAATTTGGGCACATTTTCCTTGCGCCAGACTCTCGCCTCTGCACTTCCTCCTCCTGGCTACTCGCGCTCCCGGCCTCACGTCTGGGCTCTCTCGCTTCCCACAGGCGCAGTGCATCTCTTCCAGGTCGGCACACCGGAAATTAGCAAGGAGTTCGTGACCACGGCCAATTACTGGAGCGCGAGGTTGAGCACCCATCCTCTGGTGGGCGGCATCTCCAACATCGAATACGGTTGGAGCGATACTATCATCAATAACGCTTTGGTCAGTGCCATTAACGAGAGCACTGGAAACCTACCAGCCGGGGGACGGCCGGGCACGAGCATGAGCAACCACAAGGGCCATTCCCGTCCCGGTAGCAATGCCGGCACTATTATGGGTCGATCATCCATGCAGAGCCGCGGTAGTATGCGCAGCTCCAGCTTCGATTTTGTTCGCCCTGGCAGTGGCAGCAGCGGCGTTCTCGGTGCTGGCCCCATTCCCCGGCACGCGAAGCTTCCTGGAGATAGAATCCACATCGCCGAGTGGACACCACCAACACAGAGCCTGCGGCCGAGCGTATTTGGCGAGAAGGAGCAACTGGAGAGCCTGCTGGCGTATGTTAGGAGCATAGAGCAGGAGCTGCAGACGCATAATTCGCTGCGTAGCCCAATGTTGCTGGCTTTTACGCCACGCGGAAGCAACGCCACCAAGGCAATGGCAAACTGGGAGCGGAAGAGCGAGCACCTATTGAGGGAGATTGTCAAGTTCAGGACGTACGTCGACAGTCTAGCTGCGGCAGACCTGAGGAGGACAGAGATTTATGCTGAACGGGAGACCGCGAGGCGGGCTGCGAGGGGTGAGGTCGAGGGAGAAGGAGAAGTTGATGCTGAGGGTGAGGAGACGGAGCATGAAAGGGTTGATGTTCCGGCAGGACATCAGTGATGGCGACGAAGTGTTTTTTTTTTTTTTTTTTTGGGGGGGTTTTTTTTTGGTTGGAGCGTCTGTGGCTTTTTGGGTT
>Ga0247760_1000275_pt1 | contig 57542 bp, 65 predicted proteins | sample UWRJL171409R4_FD_179936 | JGI IMG/M metagenome (GOLD analysis project Ga0247760, IMG submission 179936) | Plant litter microbial communities from Arlington Agricultural Research Station in Wisconsin, United States - UWRJ-L171-409R-4 | ecosystem: Environmental > Terrestrial > Plant litter >...
CCCCCCCCCCCCCCTCCCGATTGCCATGGGTAATAGTACATCTAGTTTTTGGTCCGCTACAGGAGCTCCACCTCGATTTTTCCATCACCAGATCCGCGCTGGAGGACTTCTTTGATGCTGTCGACGATGGGCGCAAAGGGCGAAACGTAGACAACGCTGTACGCTACCGAGCTTGTAGATACGGCCGTGACCATACCCACGGCTTCCGCATGGCCGTTGAACACAAGGGCGCCCGAGTCTCCGCAACCAGCAAATCGGCCATCACTTCCTGTTGGATGGACGACAAGAGCCTTGCCCTTCACCAGGGAATGCTGGGTACCATCAATATTGGATGAGGTATAATGGATCGTGACGCTGGCGTCAACATCATGAAGTCGTCCAACTGTGTGGCCTGTCGTACGGCCACCTTTGAACAGATAGGAGCCCTGTTGAGGAGCAGCTGCGGTTGCTGCTGCTTCGTGCTTTGCGCGGGGTGTCCAGTCCGTCTCTTTCCATCCCTCTGAATCAAGATTGGACTCAAACATCTCGCAGCTGGAAGGCAAAGGACTCTGCGTAATAAGATATACACGTTAGCTTTGAGAGAAACACATACAGATGGGTAATACAACGTACGTTACAAAACTGCTCACATGCAAAGCGCGTTGGGCTGAGCTTGACAAGAGCCCAGTCCAGGATCCAGTGATCGATGCTTGCCCGTAAGCCCAAAGATGCGTACATGGTACCAACGAGGCGAGATGCCCCGCAGCGGCGTTTTTGGGCTTGGGCCGCTTGAACCCGGGTAATGGCCGTGCTCCGGAACTTGATGACGTTTTTGGCAGCCAGCCACCAATGGAAGTTGTCCCTGTCAGCAGGGCAGACCACATTCAGCTCACTGCTGCTGCTACCAGGTTTAGTAGGCAGCGTGGAAGCTACCAAAAATAAATATGTGAACCGATAGCACGGGTACGATGATGAGGGAAGGGGCCGAGAATAAAAAGGTACGTACAAGAGAGAACGTGGCTGCAGGTCAAGGCAAAGTACTGGGGCGTGCCGTCCGACACGATGCGGAGAAAAGCACCCAGTGTACCTGTACCCCGCGGATCCCCTGCAAGGCCGATACTCGAGCCGGACGGAGGAGACTTCTCGTACGACATAGACTTGACTTGCTCGGCCGGGCTCACATGGGAGGGCATCGTGCTTATCTCTGCCTGACCGCTGTCGGCAGCAAGGGCAATAGCGTCTTCTGCAACTTCAATCGCAATTGCACCAAGACGTTTATCGTAGCTAGGTACATAGGTCAGAAATAACGGTTCGAAATAAGCATCCTTCGTGTGGGGGGGAAGGCACACCTTTCCAGGACAGCTAAGAGCCCCATAATAGCTTGGATTGCTTCTGATGGCGCTAGCGAGCCTGGGAGGACGGTGACAAGCAGGGTTGGCTCTGTACAGGCATCGCCTGCAAACCCAATACGGTACGCGCAAAGAGAAGTGAGCACGTTGGGTTGGATACGGTCCATGGCCGCCCGAAGCTTGCCGCGGAATGTATCGTCGCCATCGTCGCAATCGAATGCCTCGCAGACGAGCCGGTCGAGTTCGCTGTGAATTGAAAAGCCGCTAACGACGCGGGGGTGAGAGCCAACGAAAGGGGAGGAGAGACCGCCTGAGGGCGAGCGAATAGCCCCTCGCCGCGCTAGAAAGCCGTCGCCTTCGCTACCGACATATGTGTCCATGATGGAGAGAATGAGAGTTGTAGAGGAGATATTCCCACATTCTGCCAAGCAAGTTGAGGTAGTTGAGGTGCTTTTCTGCTGTATCTGGTTGTTGGCCGCGCTAACGCGTTTGGGAAAAGTAAAGAATTGCGCTAACGTGTTTAAGAAAGGTGGTGAAGAATGCGCTAACGCATTTGGGAAGTTGGGGGACTCCACAAAAGCTTCACTAAGAGTGACTTGGGATGAACCTGCATTTACGCAGCGGTAAGATTGCCCACCAAGGAGCATTATTTCGTGCGCACATGGAAACGATAGTTCCCAGATGTACAAGTCCACATAACAGATACTTGCGCCACATACCTGTCGTTCAGCTCCTTTAAGAGCGGGCCCTGCCACACGGATACCGCGCTCGAGGACCAATTGCGATTAAACTAGCTTTACAACTACGTTACCCGTTACTGGGGTGAGCATGCTTGTGAGGCAGGAGGAATCAGTGAAGTGGCTCTAGACTTTATGTATGTTCTGTTCCCCCTCTGACAGAAATCATTTATCCGTCGATCTTGTTCCCCTTTCGGGAAGGGTTAGCACCGGTCGAACCTAGAATCAGCTTTAATAGAGCCTCCTACAGGGGTGAAAAAGTTGAATTCCTACTGCTTTTAGCTTGGTAGTAGCAACAGACTCAGACAGAAACGGCGAAACGGACTCCAGAATTCGGAAAATCTCTCCTGTGTTATACTTGCGTGGATACCTGGGCAACCACACGTATCTAGGGGGTTGATACCGTCAATGGGTGGGGATAGCGCGCAGTTTGGAGTTTGATGGAAGCGGAAGGCTTATGAGCTCGGTCAAGCCCTACGAGTTGGGATCTGCCGCCAAGCGGTGCTCTCATGCGACAGACAAACTACTAGAAGAGAGCAAGCTCACACATCCCTCCTTTCCGTTTAAAAACAAAAATGTCCCATCCATGATCAAATGAACATACCAGTAACTTTCTGTCTCGCCCAATCTTCGCATCGTCGCGACAGTCCCACCTGGCATGTCTGTTGCTCTCTTCCCTCTGGGAAAAGACGCACTTGGCATGTCTTGGAGGGCCAAGCCGGGTGGGCTGATTTCAAAAGGGGCCAAGGTATAGAGGGACGGCCAGCTAAGGAGGGCGCGGTGGAAAATACAGTGATGCAGTCGCTGCGTCTGCTTAATTACCAATGCGACGTGCGATCAATGATTGGCCCGGGCACGAAGATCAACCTGTCTTGACAAAGATGTAGGCCGCCTCCCCCACTTGCACCACTACAAGCAAGGAAGGAGCCACTCCCGTCGGTACTCCCATCCTCAATTAACCTACCGACGATTGGCCCAATCCAGAACGCGAGGCTTTGCTAGTTTCAGGCAGGCAGGCAGGAAGCAGAGAGCTTTGGAACAACCTCCTCACCGCCGCAGTTCTGCCATTTCGTCACACCGATCGCATTTTCGGGACAGACTTCACTTTCGCAGTGTAAGGGATTAATGGCATATTTGCCGCGACGCCGTTAGGGATAGTTGAGATAAACTTGCCCCAGCTCCTGTTTGATAAATGCCGAGCACGACTCGTAGGTACTTTTTGTGCTTCTCATCACCCATCTTGGTATGAAAACCTCCATCTGATGCTTGTGAAATTCTCGGGGCAGAATTGCGCTTGGCCGATACCCGACCCCAGATCTGCTGATGCTGAGGTCAATACGAGCAACTGCTTTATATGTGGTTCAACTCGCCCCATTGGGCTCATTCACGAGGCGCAGCAGCCGAAGCGCGATGTTCTCCCTGACAGCGTGCCGAAAGATCCCGGTAGATCTTTCTGGGCGAATCAGCAACCGCCCAACCGTCGCATCGCATGTCTTGATTTCTCGCCATTCAACCCTGTGTGACCATGCTTTGGGGCAGTGTAACCTCATTGGGCCAAGGCGCACCGCAAGGGGTGCTGCAGTGTCCCCCCGATCTGCACGCTCAATAATACATAACCCAGCAACCCCAGATTCAGGAACCAACAAACGCCTTTTCAGATTCATTCATCGCCATCGCCCTCTTCGTTGGTTACCCACCAACTACCACCAAACCAGCCGCCATCATGCTCCCGGTCTTCGGCATCGCACTCCTCGCGCCCCTCGCCCTCCTCTTCACCGCGCTCATCGCGCTCACCGTCCTCACCCACCGCAATGTCCAAACCGGCAACGACCCGGCTCGCATCGCGGCGGTCCCCTCCCTGCGCCACACGCTGCACGTCTTCCTAGGCGCGACCCTCCTCGACATCATCGCCTGTGCGCTCCTCGTCGCGTACTCGATCAGTTACGCCTACGGCAACTCCTACTCCGCGACCAACCACATCTCCGCCGTCGGCAGCTTCCTCATGCTGCTCGCCTCCACCGGCCTGCTCACCACCATCGCCCATCTCGCCACGGGCGTGCGCCACGCCGCGTCCGGCGGGACCTACACGTCGCGCAAGCTGCACCGCGCCATCACGTACCTCACCTTGTTCGCGGTGCTGTGCTTTGTCGTGTACTTCATCTACCGACAAGTTGCATGGAGCATGGGCCGCAGGTACGGCATGGCAGGCTACGTACTGGCCATCATCGTCCTGGTCGCGCTTGCGCTGCTGTTCATCGCCGCGGCCACCGTGTTCGTGTATTCGATCAAGGGGCACAAGCAAATGAAGAGTATGGGTGCTGGATCGGACTACGTCAGGATCGGCAAGAAGGTGGCTATCATTGCGGGGTTGAATTTGATCATTTTCGGGTGGATGATTGTGAGCTTTGTGCTTGGGTTTGGCATTGGGTATGACGCTGGGTTCTGGATGATTATTGATCTGGTGATTTGGAAGGTTGGCATGTTTGCTTTGCTGGTGTGGATTTACTTCATTGGGAAGAAGGGCGCCGGCGGGTTGTGGTCTGCTGGTGGGGGGTTGTGTGTGCCGGAGGTGGAAGAGCAGGCGGGTTATGCTTGAGGGGGTTGTGCTGTGTGATGTTGGATACCTCTTGTAATTTGGTTCAGAGCTCTTTTCTTTTGTTGCATTTGTTGGCGCTTGTGTATTTGATGGGAGGCGGATGATACCGTTGGCATATAGAAGCATGAGATACCTAGGTTGTTGGAGCGAAATATTTATGGAATTTACTGGAAGACAATTGCACGGTTTCTGTCTTGGTTGTGTGTGATTCAATTATTCTATTTCGTGTACTGAGAACTTGTGAGCCAGGAGCGACTCGGGTATCATTTTGACAGGCAGAAAATTTTCAAGCGCTCCTTCGCTCTTGTCGCAACATCCGATCTCCATCTCGGAGCTCAACGACTTTTGCAGCGACATTTGCGGCACTCTTCCGCCCCACACCATAGCCCCTCTCCACGACCAACATCTCGTCTTTGATCATATCCAGGAAGCCGTCGAAGAAAGAAGTGCACCCCTGCTCCGAGCGCAGCTTTTTGATAAACTTGGACACGCATGCCTGTCAGTTCCAAAGCGCCAGAAGATGCGACAGCGCGGGGCCCATACCTGATGAACACCTGATTTAACCAACGCCGTACGTACTCCTCCCTTCTGTTCCACGAAGAAAAATGTCCCAGTTCGGAACTGATGGAACGAGTTATTGACCTGCAGTCTCTCGTCCAGAAATGACTCGATTCCTTTCCAACCACCGAAATACCAGGCCGCGAACTCAAGAAATACGCACCCCAGTCCCCAAATGTCGTACGACGTTCGGAGGAGGCCATCGAGCGGCACCTCTACTTCGGGCGGGCAATACATCAGCGAGTTGGGTGCTCTTTTCCAGGGCGTCTCATCCTTCTCGGCGACCTCGGCCGTTCCGAAGTCGGTGATCTTCAGAACGCCCATGCCACGTGTCGAGCCCCTGACAGGATCAGGAAACCACAAGATGTTCTCGGGCTTGATGTCACCATGTCGACAACACACCAGACGAGGCAGTTGACTCCAACTTGGCTTAGCGATCAGGATGGAATTTCTGGGCACACTCAATCCGACCTCGCTGTTGGTTGGCGTGTCCGTGCTCAGAAGTCTTGCCGAAAAGGTGTGGTGACGATGGATGGTTGCTAAGCCCATGGCGAGACCTTCGCATTGGTCAGCTAGCCAGAGGGCTGTCGTTGAGTCCCGCTTCGGTTCGTGATCCTTCCAGTATTTGTACAGATCGGCCGCCGCGTAGGGGAAGATGAAGTGATAGCAGCCTTGCTGCTCATAAGAGGCGAGTAGGGATATGAGATGTTTGTGTCGTTTCTTACTGACTATCCTTAGTGCCTCAAACTCACGCCGAAAGTCATGCTCGTTCTTCGAATGCAGTTCTTTCACTGCAAAAACATGCTGCTCCGACGAAGCAGAATGTTTGACATCGTCATGATCGTGGAATGCGTGGTGATCGGGGTGTATCTCCACTCTATACATCTGCCCGAACCCGCCGGTTGATGGGAGTTTTTCCCATTTGATGAACGGGAGGATGGCTCGCTCAGGGATTTTGAAATGATGGGGCAGCCGACGCTCGTCTGGGCTGAGGAAAGGGGCTAGTACTTGCCACTGCGTCTCCTCGAACCTTCGGACAGTAGCATGTCTCCACCTGATTCCCTTGAGCTTGAAACACTGCAGCGGAGTGTTGAGGTTGCTCCTGCGCCGCAACTCCCACTGCGTGGAGCGTTGATGTGGCGCCCGTTGTCTTTCGGGAGGCAGGTATCTCTCGAGAGGCAGGTCTGCGTCGCATACTCCCTCCTCAACGAAGTACTTGATCCGAGATGGCCGCTCGATCGAGACAAGAATTGCGAAAATCTTTCGATACGATGGTTCCGGACTTGGTGGCGGTGGGAGCGGCGATGAACCCCCCACAGTCTCGGGGCGTGAACGAAAACTCTGATCGCCATTCCCGCAGATTTGGTGTGCCTCGGCTCCTAGATCTCGGCTCACTTTTATGGGCTTGAAGATACGCTTCCTGAACGAGTCTTGCCACTTGGAGAACTCTGCTTCGACGGTTTTCTTGTTGACGATCCTTGGGAGCTCGCGGTTGGGGAGGAACTCTTGGCTGCGGATCCCCGACTTGACGAGCTTTTCAGTCAGCGCATGCTGAAGGTCCCCTGGATTGTAGTCATGACTTGGGGGCCTTGGGTCGGTTCGCCTCCGAGCGGCACGCCAGAGCTGGTCGCCGAGATCGGTGACCGTGACTGCTGGAAGGGCATCGGCGCCCGGATTGTCGTCCTGGATCAATTGGTCCTCCGAGGACCCGGCATGGTTGGGCTCCTGCGAAACCGAGCGGTGTGGAAAAATGCTGTTTGTTGGCTTTGCTGGTCCTGGTATGTTTGTGGTGACAGCGGGCCGGTCGGGATCCATCATGGTGCCAACAATACCAGCTGGAATGTGCAGAAGTCATACAGCGCCACTTGCCCGAACTTCAATTCATACTTCGCAGGTGGAGTGAGGAAGCGGCGAAGCCCAATGCATGATATAGCACGGATTTCGCTGGTTGGGCGCACGAAGCGCCCGGGACGCGACCTAGGGGGGCCAAAACAACCGAGTATGGGCGGGAGACCCGGCGAGGCTCTCCTTGTCGGTCTAGGCAATCGCTTCTGGGGATCGAATGCGGGTGGCAAAATCGAGGAGGGTGTGTGTGTGGCTACCAACCGCCTAGCTGAAATAGCCCTAATTTGGGCTGAGTGTGTCCGATGTTAGGGGGGGGGGTGGCCTCCGAGTTCTTCCTCGACACAAAGCACCCCTGGGGCGAAGTCGGTCTTTGTTCTGGGGATGTATAAATGGCGAGTCGACCTGATCCGGATACGCGTTGCCCTTCAACGGGAATCCAATTCTTCAGCTTTCGGCTGTACCCTGCGATCCATTTGATCTAGGCTCAGTCCACCGACGAATTCGACCGGGATGCCACCTGCTGCTGGACCCCAACCGCAAACCCCACAGACATGTACTCACGGTACTTCTCCCGTTCAGCGGCAGGAGATCTCCATCGAGAACATTGACCCCGAAAGGCTGGCCTCAAAACTCCACGACTTGTTTGGTGGACAACCTGAAGTCTATGTAATGACAAGCCCGAGCCGCCCTCAAGATGCCCCTGGGCCAACTACTGACAGGCAGATCGTTAGATGAGGCATCGCGTTTACTGCATAAGCGCACCGCGACATCTTTCAGAGGTACGTTCAATTTTCGTCGTGCATGCGATAGCGTGGCTGGGCTTTGGCTAACTGGATGGTAGGAGGAATTACGCGAATGCATGGCCCCAGGCAATCCCCCAGCAACGGAGGGCAGCCGTGGATCCAAGAGGTGGCCAGCGCTAACAAGATTTCGACGCGGCCGTTAAAGGTGCCTCTGAGTCGAAATGATGGGGCTAAGAGAGGTCACACACACACCACCACCACCACCACCACCCCGCAACGCTTCAACGATCCCCGCTGACTCTGTCGTCATTACCCCTTCTGCCACTAGTTGGTGGCTTTGCCACTCTCCCTTGAAGCTCAATTCCCATGATATCTCCTTAGAGCGAGTAGCCGTCTTGATGTGTACTCCCATCCAGGTGGATGGCCCCGTACACCAAGACCAACATCAATCAAGAATTATTATTGCACAATCGCCCGCCAGATGAGGCACGAGATACGGCCTGCATGAGGGCCTCAGCGGGGTGAACTCGGTGTGGCCAACAAAGAGGGTGATTGGATCTGAAATTTTGTTGATCTGCAGTATGCTGCATGGACGTGCATAAAATTCCAGGAGGCGTCCAATACATGGCACACACACAAATCGCGGGCTCTCTTCTGCAGCAAGCCACCCCAGAGCCTTGTGCCAATTCAAGCATCATCCTCCGCTATCTCACCGTCGGGGTATGGCATGGCCAACTTCGGCTAAAGCGCGATATCCGTGTGATAAAGCGCGGGCACCCTCGTTCCGATGAGAACAGACGGGCCTCATTGCGAGGCGGAAAACTGGATGATGGCTCCGATAGAGAGAGGGCTAATCTGACCGCTGCAAAAAGGCATTGGAAGAGTTCTGCACTACTTGTACCCGAGCACTATTGCACGTGAATACACTGACCACAGGGGGTACATGTACTTATCTTCTGCATCGGCTTGAGTGTTCTTCTTTTTTGCTGGAGTCGTTTTCGTTTATCATCTGGGAGCCGTGGTTTAGTCAAAGCCCGTGTCGAGTGCCCGATCCGAACAAGTGTGGGTGCGATGTTGGTGCGCCATGCGGCTCAAATCGGTCACCGGGCGGATAAGACGGCGGGCGTGTGGCCTCTGGATGGCTGTGCTGCGGCACTCTAGTTCCCGAGTCAATTGGATTCACTCAATCTGGGGAGTTTCGAAACGAGATGGCGGACCCTGAACCGAGCTTGACGGACCCTGACCAGAGCTTGGCCGACCGCATTCTTCATTCCTCAGTCAAAAGCTCGTTCGAGAAGGACAGCAGAGAATTTGTGCCTGAGGGATGCCTGAGCGCTATCACCGAAGCGGCCATAGAAGAGGAACTCGAAGAGGCGGGGGCGGATGATCCCGGCCTCCCTGGATTGGTCGAGTTCATCCATAAACGCGCCATCAAACTCTTCGCCATCGCCGTGTGCATCACAATTGAGGGCTCAACACTCTACGATGTGATGAGACTGTTCAAAGCGAGCAACTTCTCCGACGAAAGACTACCCATCAAACCGTGGGCGGAGCAGCACGAGCTAAGCTCACTGTCCAAGAAAAAGTGGAACAGGACCAGGATCTCTCTCTTTTACACTAGACAGTGGGCCTTCCTTGCCCCTATTTTTCGACCTGCGACAGAGAGGCAAAGCAACTACGATTTTGAGCAATCTCACATCCTGCCGTTTACTGAGAGGTATAGCGAAGGGTATGATCGCGGCTCATTTGGGCGAGTCTTCAAGTACAAGATCCACAGAGACCACCTTGTCGATCCGGAGGAACCGGTAAGATAAATTCCCGCGAAGAGCTACTTTCGACGACGGCCTGCTGACAGAGCATAGAACCAGTGTGAGGACAAATATGTTGCCGTCAAAGAAATTCAACCACCCCAGAATGAAGAGGACCGCCAAAAGATGGTCACAGGCTGGGAGCGGGAGGCGAGTGTCCTACAAAAGATGAACGGTTTCCACCAGGAGAACATTGTCCGATTCATCACGGCCTTCCGCCACGGGGACGAAGGCAAGGAAGATTACTACCTGATGTTTGAGTGGGCCGATGGAGGGAATTTGCGCAACTTGTGGAAAACGCTGCCGCGACCGGCTAGCGTAACGCCTACTCTGGTCAAGAATGCCGTTGAACAGATCTTGGGCCTCGCAACTGCTCTCTGCAAGGCACATTATCCACCATCGAGGCCTACAATCCGGCACGGAGACCTCAAGCCCGAGAACATCCTTTGGTTCAAGCCTCAGGCGAATGAGGTCGATAGCATCGGGACGCTGAAGATTGCCGATTGGGGGCTGGCCAGACAGCACAACCTTGAGACTAAGCAACGGAGCAACAAAACATCAACAGGGTCTGGTACCAGACGCTACGAGCCGCCTGAGGAGGAGACTGGAGAAGGGCTCTGGGCGAATGCGCTGAGCCCAGCCCAGGCTGGCAAGCAACAGAAAAAGCGGTCTCGACTCTATGATGTTTGGGCCATGGGCTGCATCACGCTGGAGTTCATTGTTTGGCTCCGCTACGGTCTCGAGGGACTCAGGGGATTCAACGCTCAGATCAAGGGTGATTACAACTCAGAGTCTGTGCCATTTTACAAGACCAAGGTGGTCAACGGTAAGAAAATAGCAGAGGTTCATGAGGCGGTAATTTGGTGGATGGATCACCTAGCCAAGGACCCAGCATGCGTGCCGGGGTCAACCGCTCTGGGAAGCCTTCTTGAGCTCGTCAGGGAACGACTTCTAGTCATACAGCTCCCGGAAAAGTCAGGAACATCGACATATGAAGAAACTGCCAGGGCGACCGGCTCACAATCAAGATCGAGGCGAGGATCCGTCCCTTCGGTGTCTTCCGTCGTGCAAACACCGAACCTCGGAGCCACCACCAACGTTGACCCTGACATCCCCGACATTGTGATATCTGGACCGGAACAGAGCGAAAGTTTTGGGCCCAAGTCGCCGCCCACACCAATCCCTCTATCCGAGCGCGGCCGGGCCCCAGGCCGAGGCGGAGGCCGTGCGCTTTCAGACGAGTTTGTGCGGCGCATGGAGGAAATTGTTTCCAGCCAGGAAGAGGAAAGCTACTGGGTCACAGAAGCGCCCTACCCATTGCCACCTTCTGAACAGGATAGCTCTGACTATCCGACTATCAAAGAACCTGAGAGCAGCAACCAGGTATATGTGACTGACTCGGACTCAGATACCGAGACTGAGAACAGTGGGGAAGTTCTCTGTGAGGACAAGGGAAGGGCGAAAACCCGCCTGGCGGCGCCAGAGGCTCTTACTGGTGGGCTGGCTGTGCCCACTCAACGGGTATGTACAACACTTGATACATGTTTAATTTGCTTGCTTTGTCCGAGGGCGGTGTACTGATTGTGTCCGCAGACCCAAGTACGTGTATCTTCAGTGTTAGGCCTGCGTGTAATCGAATGCTAACCGAGGGGGACTTTGTACGACACAGGAAGTAAGTTGCTTAATTAGTCCGTGAAAATTGTTTGTATTTCTAACATAACGACAGTATGTAAGTTTGAACTCCGATGGGCTTCATCTTTGTGGTCTTGTACACCTTTATTTTGGTTCGGAACTAACGGCGGTCTCTCTACCACTCACAGGGTGTAAGTGAACTAAGAGACCTATATGGAAAATGAAAGAAATGTACTGACCCTTCTTTAGGATGTAAGTGAAATCAGTTCAGGACTGCCTGGGCGTATTCTCATTACTACGTGGTACATAGGCAGTACGTGATGCCTGGGATATCAGGGTCGACAACGATTTTGCTGCAAGGTTCTTCGCAGGGATCAAAACTTCAACCAGTCTCACTCTCCCCAAAGCCCGGCCATCAGAGAACCTCTGCGATGAATGCAAAGATCTTCGCGCTCATATCTGGGACTCATCATTTGACAAGACCTATGATATGTCTCAGTTGAGACAGCACGCAGAGGCCGAGGCTTGCGATCTCTGTAGGTTGATTTGGATAACCTGCCAGCGTAGCCGGTCAACCGGGAACGACACGGTTTTACTGGAGAGGACTGAGTCATATCTCAAGATAAATGGCACCGCTTCTCACAAGTTGTCGATATTTCGCAGCTCTGGTAAGCAGTTGACGGGTCAGCAGGGGTTTGAATGGCGGCGCTGGACTGACGAATGTGCTTTCATTCAGACCTGAGGACGAGGATTGACCAAACCATTCAAATCGGCTTGGGGGCGCTCCCAGAGGCGGAATCTGAAATGCATTTCGAAGTTATCAGGCAGTGGCTCAAGCACTGCGACGAGAATCACCAAGATGGGGCTTCAAGTTGTTTACCTCCGACCACTGGGTACCCCGGCAGCCCCAAACCGACCCAAAAGAGGCTACCGACCAGGGTTATCGAAGTGGGAAGGGACGGAGATGGCAAAGTGTTTCTTCGACAAACAAAGGCGGAGGATATGGGAGAATGGCTCGCCTTGTCGCATCAATGGGGGCCTATGCCTCATTTTTGCACCACCACAGCAACAATTTCCCGCCATCTTGAGGGGCTCGACTTTGACGCGCTTCCTACCACCTTTCGGGACGCCGTGGCGGTTACCCGCGCTTTGCGGTGCCGATATCTCTGGATTGACTGCCTCTGCATCATCCAGGGCGACGGCGGCGACTTCAACGAGGAGGCAAAACGCATGGAGCAGGTGTATAGCGGTGCATACTGCGTTCTTGCCATCAGTCGCGCTGCCAGCCATTACGCCGGCTTCCTCGGCCCACGGAGGAAAAGAGATTTTGTGGAGCTGCGCCGCCGAGAGGAGGCGCCTTTCTACATATGCGAAAACATTGACGATTTCAACACCCACGTCCTCGAAAGCGATTTAAGCCGGAGGGGGTGGGTGCTGCAAGAACATGCACTGGCACGGCGGACGGTGTTCTTTACTGACCACCAGACGTACTGGGAGTGCGGTGAGGGCGTTCGTTGCGAGACGATGATGAAGATGAAAAAGTATACCTACGCCTTATTCTTACGTTTTCTTCCGCTTAGTATGTGAATTGATCTGACTCCTCCCTCACAGCGAGCGATCTGCCTTCCTCGGCGACCCTAACTTCCCGGAGCTCATCATGAACGCCACCCAGGGTGGGAAAATCGTTCGCTGCCAGGACCTCTACAAGCGGTACTCTGGCCTTGGATTGACAAATGACTTTGATCGTCCCATGGCCATTGACGGCCTCCAGCACCGCATCCTTGGCGCACTCAACATCCAAGGTGGCTTCGGCGTGTTTGACGAGGGCACCAAGAAGAAGGGTCTACTTCGCCGTAGCCTCCTCTGGATCCGCGCACCCGGAACCTCAAAACTTGACCGCATCACGTTCCCCGCCAATCGCGCCATCTCAGTCGTCCCATCGTGGTCCTGGATGGCGTATACCGGGGCGATCGACTACATCTCCCCCGACTTTGGAGGTGTTGACTGGGAAGAGCTGAAGTCTCCCTGGTCTGGGCCGGGCAGTGGAGACGACTTGTTCTGGACCGAGGTACAGGGCGGCAATATTGCCCTCGTGGGAGAAGCAAGAGAGTATGATCCCATCAAGTGTTCCGATCCGGAAAAGATGTCGCTGGAGATCGATTCGCCTGGGGGGTCGCTGCAGCCGAAGACACTTTGTATCATACTGGGGAGGCAGAAAGGGGTGCCGCTCAAGGAGAAGCGGCACTATTTGTTGTTTATCAAGAGGACGGCAAATCGTGACCGTCGCGGGGCACCGTTGTATGAGAGGGTTGGGGCCGGGTTTCTTCCGGGGAGGTGCATTGAGTGGAGTTCGCCGGTGAGGGTTACGATTCATTGAGCGGATTAGGGGGGCGGTCAGGTATGTTGCTGCTGTGTTTTCTTTTTTCTTATTGCTGTACACAAATTCGACTGCAGGGGGCTCTTGAAGATATCTGCACCCTTGTAAGTCTTGCAGACTTGTGAGGTAGACTTTGGCAAGGTAGTATAATATACAAATTCTGACGGTAGTAGGCCTATCTAAACATACATGCTATCCTAGGTGTGAAGGGATCGCGTCTCTTTCGGCATCTTGCGGCGTGTTAGGGCGACATACACGCTGCTCACCTCCAACTCGGGTTGCGGGGTGCGTAATCAGGCATGCGAGCATTGGTCGCCACCATTGATTCATTTTCACTTATTAATACCACAGTATGAACTATTTCGGTCTACGGTATCTACATAGGTACTTTGTGGGCAGCTACTGCCCGCCAAACAACGAAGAACAGCCTCTCCGGTCTGTTCAGTTATCGACGCTGACTTGATTCTGATATGGCCTCGCTATTTACATCTCAAGTTTCTTCGTTCATGGCTCATTCATCACACTTCAAGAACAATTCCACTGTTATCATTGAAGCTGTCCTTGCCGTTTCTGGTGAGCTGGTCGTATAAACGACCAAGCATCCTCACCTAACCCTTCCAGTTCATCTTCACATCAACCCAACTCTCCTGTTAAGCAATACGAGACATCCTACCTTCCGAGTCAAACTAGGTACACTCAGTCAGATTTCACAGAGGTAAGATCCTTGAACTAACAATGTCTTACGTTGTCTTATCGCTCTACGGCTGCCAATGTACCAAAAAAGACCAAAGGTTCTGGTTCACGAGTCCCGACATCAAGAAGGCTATCGCCACGTGCATTTCCAACTCAGACTGGCTCGATAAGCGTGGTGTGCCGTGCGGCGTTCAACACGCCTACTTCGGCGCCAACAATGCCGTGTACGACATCGAGCTCGACGACGGTACTCACTATGCTATTCGCTTTCCACTGCAAAGCTACCAATACGGCACCTGCCTGCTCTGCAAAGTGGGCGAGTCCCACTTGGCACGGCTTGAGAACGAAGCGCTGACCCTTGAGCACCTCAACTCACACGTTCCCGGCATCCCCGTGCCGCACGCCTACAAGTACAGCAGCACCTTCGACAAGGAAATCGGGCTCCCATTTATTCTGATGGATTGATTGGGTCACCGGAACACTCCTAGCCGATACCTGGGAACAAACCGTCAAACAAACCCCCGAAGACAAGCAGAAGCGTGAGACCATCCTCCGCAGTCTTGCCAAGGCCGTCCCCTCCCTGGGCCCAACAGGGCTACCCCCTTTTCCAGGACGGACTCCGGATCCCTTCTGATTTGATCTATCCCTTCGGCGCTTTGCGAACCGTTCCACTCCGGGCCCAAGGATTGGTTAGTCTATTGTGGGGCGCGCCAGTCCTAGGGTCGTGACAGGGTTCCCCCGGGGAGCAGGATTGCACACTGCAGGATGGGTTTCTGGCTCCTTCCGGACTGTGGAGGCTCTGAGGCTACCACCAAACCTGCCTTTGGCTTGTTCTTGGGCCCCAGCGGCGTCCCACGCTTCTTGGGCACCTCTGTGGGAGTTTCTGCAGCCTCCCTATCCTCACGAGCATCATTGACATCCTCCGGTATAGTTATGTCAACCGAGGCGACCTACCAAGCTTCTCACGCCCACTTCTCCGAAGAAAGTTGCCACCCTAGCTCCGGGATCCCTCTCGCCTGCATTTCCGCCTTGTCCCATGCATGCATGTGTGCTAGCAATCCCTGCGTAGTGGATGTGCGTTAGAGTTTCGGGGATCTCGCTTCTTATGCCGTTATCGCTGTCGCTGCTGCGACTAGTCGCCATAGTGGCGGTGGTGCAGATGGTTGGAAGGCTTGCCTATTTCCTGTCAATGCGGGCACGGTCTTAGGCAAAGTCGTGCTGGCAAGACCTTCGTCATTTGGTCTTGAGGGCCGGGACGGCGAGATCGCAGGACCCACTGCCAATATCGCACGGGCGGGCTCACACGTCGCTAGACCGTTCGTGGGCTTGAACAACACAGCTGGTTAGCCATCATCACATCTGACTCAGGGATCACCCTGCTGTGCCCAACGTCCCCTCAGTTTTGTCTCTTGCGCTAGGTGTTTTAGCGTGGGCCCGATGAACCCGAAGCTAGCGCCATCCATCACACGGCAGAAGGCCGCATCATGTCAGAATCACATGGCAAAGCAGCATACCTGAGGCAGCGAGGTCTCGGCCTAGATTACTCAGTTTCTGCCACTGGTTTCAAGAGGCTAGTTGGCTAATGCCGCCAGTCTCCGCCCTGCATAACACCAAGTAGCGTGTGTTTCGTTTGCGGAACGTTCAACGCTAGAGTCTCGCGGGCAATAGCAAACAAAACTACGGTAGTTTATAAGACGGGGGCGCAGCTTTTTTAGCGGCACTTGGGATCAGCCAGTCGACTTATTGATCTCTGGTAAGAGCTGAAGTCTGTTGTGGATGGCACTTCGTAGGGAAAGGGGCGCTCGAAACGCTTCACCGACAAAGATCACCTACGGGTGATGGGGGGAACAGCGCGCTCGGTCGGCAGCGGTGGGCAAACCAAGGCAGTCGTCCAGAAACTGCCATATCTGATTGGGCCGCGGAGGTCCCAGCAGGTGATCAAAAGTTTGGACCCTCCACCCCAATCATGACTTCCAAACCCGCCTTTTTCCATCCCTGCGTTAACTCTCGCGCCTCTCAAAGTTGCGGACCACTCGTGATTGGCTCGTGCTACGGTGTGGTTGGGGAATACTGGCAGCCCAGCCGGTGTGGGGCAGTCTGCTTTGTTTGTGTCTGCCCAGCGGCAGTAAGACACAGATATGATCGAAAAAGGGGGGGTCTTCCAGCGGCGCGTGAATCACACAATAATATCTGGCGCAGCCTTAGGGCCAACCCAGCCCATGCCGAAGCGAACCGCGTTTCCTGCGTGTCGAAGGGCAGGAGAAAAAAACACAGCCTTGAGAGGCAGCTGTATCCGTACTTGACAGGGCTGCCTTAATTTTTTGTTTTATCTATATGAGCAGGTTGGAAAACCGGACAGCTGAGTCTCCCAGAAAAGACGATGTCTATTGCCATCACCATGGAAGACACGCAGGAACCAGTTGCTCACACTTCTCCTACCTCACCCGACGACGACGACGACCGGAACCCTTCTAGCGACGAGTCTACAACACCAATTTCCGCATCGCCCCAGCGTGGTGACCCTGTCCCGTTGGCTTTCACCTCGCCGGAAGACACGCACGAGCTCCAAGAGCTCGAGATCTCCAAGGCCCGCGAGGAAGTCCTCCTCTCGCTGTTGTATTCGTCACTGTTGCCGTCGTCGTCAAGCAAAGCCACGCCGCCGCCTAACCTTTCTAATGGGAAGATCTCGGCTTGGTTCCAAAAGCAAGAAGACGTATGGGACAAGTGGGCTGTTATTTGTTCTCGTCGCGATCCTAACCGCCTCCTCCCTACGGCCTGGGAGCAGCAGCGCCAGCTCTGCAATGCTGTCAAGGGCTTTGTCCAGCTGACCAATGCCGACGAACTGCCCTCGGATATTCTGCAGGGCGGCGTGGACGCTGTGAAAATGCTGCTTCACGGGATGCTGGCCAACTTCGTCTGCTCAAAAATCATTGCGTCACCGTTCTGGCTACTCGAAGCCGCTGTCTCGTCTCCCGTGGCAACAACAGGGGCGTTAAAACAGGGATTTACGAAGCTCTACCATATACTGTCTGAAGGTCTGCTTGCCGCCTATTTTCTTTCGTCCGCTTATGGGGAGGAAGCGAGAGAAAGGGAGAGAGAGAGATGCAAGTATCACTGAAGACTGACTCTGGCTAGCCCAGGAAACTACCTCCGTGTCGCATGACGTAAGAAAAACCTGGGTACGCCTCTTTGCCCAGGGGGGTATGGATCTTCGGGATCCGCCGACGATGCTAGACGATGAGGGCACCCGCTCCAGGCATACGCTTCATATGGTCCGTCAGAATTACGCCCGCCAGCTACGCGGCGACTTTCTCTCCAACGGGCCACTGCTCATCGCGGAGCCAGACCCTGATGACAGCGAAAGGTTGCTCAAGGTCATCGACGACGCCTTGATATTCTCCTGCAGGCTATGGCCACTCGACACTCTGTTTCGCGTTAACGGACGGAAAGAGCTCGCCAAGGTCGACCCCGGGGCTGCAACGCGGCTCATGAACTCCATCACCATCGGTCAGGACGGTTACAACATCATTGTGGTGGTGCAGCCAGCAGTGGAGGCTATTGAGATGGAAAGCGCTTTTCCCCCAGAGGGTAGAAGTGGTAGCGATGATTGAATGGCAGCCAGGGGCTCGCCCAGCATCGTGTGGCTACAAGCCCAGGTGATGGTGGCACCGCCACAAAGTAGAGGGAAGAAGTTGGTCTGGAGACTAACCACTGGGGCGAGAAAAAAAGCGGGCTTGGAGCCGAGTCTTGACAAATCTCTATTTCGTGATGTGTTGGAGTAGGCAGCTGACAAAAGTCGGAAGATAATGTCAATACTCATACAACATCAACAACTCATCGTACAGGCATTGCTCGTTTCCACTGATTGATCCGGCTTTCGCTGTTGCGGTTCTCATTTCGGCCCCCACCACGACCAGACTGTGTGCAAACCCACAACGGCGAGTGCAACCAAGAGCACCCTACACATCAGTGTCACCCGGTGGTAAGAATTCCCCGTTGTCGATGCCGATGGGATTTGCGGGTGCTCAGGCACTAATTGATACACAGAGAGGTACCGTGCCCCCTTGCCGATGAAGATGCCAATACCTGTCTCGTCGCTAGGGTCGTCGTCCACAACTCTGAACTGCCAGAAGAAGCCGACAAAGGGCGTCGTGCACTGTGGGGCCACATACGGTGTCCAATTCCAGAACACATGGACTATGCGGTCGCCCCTGTCTTTCCATCCGGGATCGAGGGAGGTGATGAGGAAGGACCGGATGAGGGACTCTTTTTGTTCCCAGAGAAGAGCCTTCACCTCGGTGAACTTCCCGGTGTACTCGGAGCGGACCATGGCGTATGCCGGGGCCTGTCGCAGACACAGTGTCAGTAGTGGAGTTTGGGACGTAAAGCGCATACAGGCAGTATGAGAGGGAGCAGCTCAAACATACATTTAAGCTGGTGCAATGCAGGACATTCCTGTTGTTGCCCTGCACTAATTCGCCGCTGTTGTTGTTGTCGGTGTGGCTGTGGCTGTGGCCGTGGCTGCTGTCGCAGGTGCTGAGACTTTCATCGTCACTTTCTTCGTTGTTTTTTTCGTCGGCTTTGTCGTCGCTTCCCTGGCTGTCACTGTCTTCGCCGCTTGCCGAGCCGAGCCGCGTTCGATGTGGGCTGCCACCTGCCGAGAGCCGGCAGTCCTCCGGCGGCTGCCGTACTTTCGAGATTGGAGGGGGAGGCATGGCGAAAAGCCATGGGAATCACGTGATCGCAGGGGGCCCACGATGAACGAGTGAGGGAATTATCGGAAAGGAGCATCCAATGCCTGCGGTGCAACGCGCCGAACTGCTAACAACAATCTCCTAGCCGAGTGACGAGAGGAAAGACTTGTAGAACGAATGTGATTCGCCCTCCGGATGATGCAATGACGATGAACGAATGTATTGGAAGGCTGCCGGGCCGTCGGGACGCCCAAGGGCCGACAATGTACGCTGGGTGCCGGGCGGTTGCAAGGTGAGGAAATGCTCTGGCCGTGAGACCTGAGGGTCATTTCTGCCGCCCCACCTCCTGCTGACGCAGCTTCCTCACAAAAGCAACGAAGCCCGCCCATGCCACCCAGAGCACAGCTGTGCTCTGTCTCTGTCTCCAATTGGGAACCGTGCTTTGACACCGCGCGAAAAACAAAACACCAAACCTGCTCTATTGACTCCCATCAACTACCTCGACCCTGCCTTGAGCCTGAGGCCTTCTTCCTGCCACTGCCCCCCTTATCGCGCTTCGCGCTTTTCGCACTGCTCTTCTTCTGGCTGGCCTCCCGCTCGGCCGCCTGGATTCTGTTTTCCTCATCCAGACGAGCGAGCATCGGCGCAATTTTCTGCATCTCCTGTTCCTATATTGACTTTGTCAGCTGATACATCTTCAGCACACCACGCCCGCACACGGCTGGGATTGCTCGTTACCGTGCATCGCTTTTGCGCTGCGTAGGCGATCATGTTCTGTGGTTCCAAGTTGTCCAACAGTTCGCGGCCGTGCTTTTCCATGAAGCGCACTCCAAAGTGAGGGTTTACGATCTCTGAGTTGGCGGGCAACACGAAGCATTGAACCACGCTGCGGATCCCGCTGTGAGGGCTGGGCGTCCACACGACCTCGGCTTCTTCCGTGCAGATGAACGAACCGGCCATCTGACTAAACGGAATCGGTGTGATCGGCTTTGGCTCGAGCCCAAATTCATCAACGAATTGTCGAGACACGAAGTTACCATCTCGCGCACCGCTATCCAGCAGGATTTGGTGGGCCTTCATGTAGCCGGTTTTTGGGTTATAAATGTACATCCACTTGAGCTTGGTCACACCAGCAGCCTCTTTTTCCCGTTCCGCCTTCTCCTGTACATACTCATCAGCTCTGTCAAGCGATTTGACACCGTTTACCTCCAAGAGGATCAAGCTTACCCGTCGTCTCTTGTCGGCCTCGTACATTTTCTTCTCCTTGAGGTCGACGGGGCCGCCTATCCATAACGCGCCGGCCGCATTGAGATTATTTCTGCGTATCTGGTCACTGTCGTATTGGTCCCAGTCCTCCTGGGAGGGCTCGCTCCGGCTCGACGAGTCCATGGGCCTGTCCCCTGACATGCCAAATGGCGACATATATCCGTACCGATCTGGCGGTCGCCCAACAGGATACGCATAAGCCTGAGATGTTTCACGAATCTGGGGGTACCAGGGAGCCAGTTCCCGGCCGGTCAGGCTGAAAAGAAGGAGGACTGGTTAGAGGAGGGCAATGGTCTCGGGCGCGTGGAAGGTTCCGGTTACATACTTTCCGCCGTCGAGTCCCCAGGTGTTGCCCGAACCTGCACCTTTCCTGTGATTGGCGGCCATTGCCAGCGAGCTCTTGGTGGTGGGTGGCGGGTGGGTGGTGCGACCGCCGCAGAGCCTCAATTCTCGGGGAAGAGGCCAATCCGGTCTTCGTGGGTTGTCTTGGGCATCAAGAAGTGCACTGGGCAGGAATTGAAAGTCGAGTGCACTGTCGCCACCCAAGCAGACGTGCCAACCCGTCCATTTATTGACATCAAACCCGACGAGGCTCGGGAGAGAAAAGCGATAGAATTGTTCGATTTCGCCCAGACACGGGGAAAAAACGACCTGCAAGGTGCCTTGTTGGGCGAAACTGTGCACTGTGAGAATTGCACCCGAGTGGCTCGGGTGCGGAAGGTGTCTTTGAAGACAACCCACCTACAGCCACCCCGCTCTGCCCTGCTGGGTCCCTTACCGCCCACAAAACAACCCAGCCGTTTCGACTTCGCCCACACAAGCGCCCCAACGCCGCTTCCAGCTATGCAGCAATACACTGCGGAAACCAATGTCACGGACAAGGAGCACGATGGCTATGCGCGGACGGCAAATTTGATGGCAAAATATGACGAATTTGCGATCTTCCGTCGGTTCAAACGTCTGAACCGTCAAAATCTGCTGTACCTGCAGGCGCAGATCATCTATCAGGAGGAGGAGATTGATCGGCTTGTAAGCCGCGACGCCGCCCATCCTGATCGAGGCCGCTACGCCAGCGACTGGTGGGCTTTATCGCATGGCAAAGGCCAGGGCGGCAAGGAGCAGTGGAACAAGGTGAAGGCCTTGAGGGGGACGCTGGAGAAATACAGTGACCGCAACCCTCCCTGAAGTGCGGATGGGCTCACGTATCTAACCTTCCTTGTGTCGTTTCAGACGATGCCCTGTATAAACAGGCATACCTCAGCAAGCTGGAAAGCCCCAATGGCCAGGACCTCGCCTTTCTCCGGAGCTGGTTCGAGCGTCCAAGCATGGGTTGGTTCCCGATCAGGGGCCTCGACCGCAAAGCATGGGACACCAATGTCGAGGACGACCTCGTCGCCCTCAAGCCACGCGTTGGGCCAGACGCCCTGTCGCGGTGGTTTATGCGCATTGTGTTCCCCCTCTATCACCGCCACATCGGAGAAAAGCTCAAGGCAGGTATTCCCAAGTCAATCTCCTGGGAAATCGTTCAATCTTCTTATCCTATGCTCAATACTAGGACCCTGAGTCGCCCGAACTCGGCGACGGCATTTACAACTACCGCGAGTCTCGCTTGATCCGATTGATGGACATGACTGTCACCGTGGTCGCATCATTGCTTCCGCTTCTATCAATGGTCGTACTGTATTTGCTCCCCAATAACCCGCTACGGCTGGGCGCCATGGTCATCTTCACCGCGACCTTTGCCCTTTCGCTTACACTCATGACGTCTGGACGCCGTATTGAGGTGTTTGCTGCCACTGCTGCGTGAGTCGATGAGTTCTCAACTTGCGGGATATTGCCCTGCGGACAACTTTCTGACCGAATTATTTGACAGATATGCTGCTGTAAACGTCGTGTTCCTATCAAACGCTTCGCCCTCGAGCTGACTGCGTGTTTTCCGCATCATACAGCTAGCTTTTCTTTCATATTGTGTTCAGTTTCTGCTGGTCATATTTCTTCTGTCCATAGACAGAGATGGTTATATCCGAGTTCTCTTCTTCATTTTGCATGGTAACTTGGGTAGCATTGATAGCGGGCATAGCAATATTCATATCTTTTTTACAGTATAAAATCTGGAGATTGTGCGGCGATGCCAAACACTTTGGCCGACATCGGTTCCTTACCGCTTGATAGCGTTTGTCACTGTAGTTGGCAGAGGCTGAGCAGCCACTCACAATCAGCCACAGCAGCAAAAGTGCAGAAGCTTCCCTCAGGCTTCCCGGCACGCCACCTAGCATCCAACTGCAAGCGGTGAGTTTCCGATTCTTCGACAAGGCATTCTGGATCGCATCACTACGGCCGAACCGCTTTGCTCGTTTCTCCAACCATTCTCATTGGCTTCACGATGCAGTTCCGCAGTTTCCCACATTGCTCTTTCTAGGCCCGCATGGCAGAGCTAGGCAGGCTGCGATTGGTCACGGGGTGGTGAGGGGTTTCCTGAGGACCTTAGGCATCCATCCGAACCGCCACTTTCAGCCTCGCACCCTCGATCCAGGTCATCACAACGTAACCTCTATGCTTCTAAACTCGCAAAGCAGCCATTCCAGAGATCGAGCAGATAATTCACACACCGCGAGGCTGATAATTTCATTGAGGCCACAGCATGGACGCAGACAAGACATCTCCTTCCGAGGCGGATCGGAATGCGCAATCCAGTGATTCAGGTCGCCCGCAACGCGAGATTGAGCTCCACGGGAACAGCCGATGACACCGGGAGACATGCCAGATCCCGGATGTTTCCGTGCGTGGACAAGATGTCTTCTGCAAAGCTTGCAACAGAGCGCCAAATATCCCCCTGATGGTCTCAAAGCGGAGAAAACAAAGCACCTTGCCATCCGTTCCCAAGGACGAGCCACCTGGAGCATACAATCTCTCATGGCCTTCATCTGTTTCCTACACAAATATACAGCGGGATCGAACCGAGTCAGCTGGCGATGCCGACAATCAGGCTGAAGAGGCAGTCCAGGATGGCAGCCCCGACTCGCAACTTGAACACACATCGACCCCTATCTACAGGAGGGAACTTGGACCAAGCGAGTTCCGTCTCCTCTGCCTCACCGCCAGGGAGGAACACGACTCCCCTATGCATTTCGAATTGGAGACACACCCTGACGATTGCCACCCAGAATATGAGACCGTCTCGTATACCTAGGGTGGCGAAGACGGCGACGACTCGCTGTCTCGGCCAACTTACGTCGGTCCCTATTGGGACGTTCTTCTGCAGACTAAAAACTGCTGGAATATGTTGATTTTCCTGCGACCGCAGAGAGGACATCGGCGAGTATGGGTTGATTCCATCTGCATCAACCAGAAGAGCCTCGTGGAAAGGAGCACCCAAGTGGCAAAGATGGGGTCCATATACAGCAACTGCCGGCGTGTAGTTGTGTATCTGGGCAACGAAATTGTGACAAACACTCCGTCTGCATACCCTGTGCGGCGTAGGATTGAAGATGTTGTCTCTTTTGACTCAACAACCACCGAGGATGAGTCCGAGTCAAGACCTGCGAGAATCAACTTGACACCAATACTTCAGCGCCGTTACTTCAGCCGTATCTGGGTTGTCCAGGAGCTTCTTCTGCCTCCTCAGGTTGCGATTCAGGTCGGAGACATCGAGATCAAGATTGATGCAGCATCGTCATGTTTCGATGCACAACAGTGGTGGAACGGAACTCCCGCCCCTTGGATGCAACACATCTCAAAAGGCAGAATCCTTGACGCCAATCTAACAGATCTCGTTGAGAAAACGGCGGCGTGTGGTGCATCCGATAGCCGTGACAGGGTCTTCGCGTTGCTGGGTCTGATCTCCGAAAGTTCGTTCTTAAAACCTGATTATTCGTTGTCAGCTTCTCACGTTATGATTGGGGTCGCTGCCCACTGTCTCCTAAACGAGAAATCTGTCAACGTGCTTCACTGGGCCGCTGCGGCGACTACCGAAGAGAACTATCCTTCCTGGGTGCCCCAGTGGCTGGGAAGTTGTATTCTCGATACCCAGATCAAAGAGAATTGCCAATGGATGGAAGAGTGCATTCTTCTCGACTGGGGTCAGTACCAGCGGGAGCACCTCAGCAAGTTGTGGGGTAATGGTCTCTTTGATCTTTTGGGCTCGTTTGCCGAGAGCCTGGGAGAAGAAGTAGGGATCGGAAGAGTCTTCTATTTTATCGATCACCTGAGCAATCTCCCAAACCAAGACCCCATACCTTGGCACCGCAATGCCACTGTCGACGCTCATGCATCGGTGCTATCAATCAACTTAACGCATTTGGTGACAGTCACATCGAGACTTCAACCTTTCCAAGTTGCCGAGGAAAAGTATACCGCGGACTTGGCAATCAAGACATACCGACTAGAATTTGGTGGATTGTCAAGCGGTCCTGTTCCTGCCATGTACATTTTTACACAGAATCACGAAATCGAAAAGATTCTTGAACCGATGGATGAAATATTTGTCCTCTTCGGGAGAAAGTCACCGCCAATTTATCTTTTCCTGAGACCCGGGAAAACCACCGGCTTGCCGTACAGATTGGTGTATTGCTCTTCGGCGCTCATCATCGTTTTCCACAGCCCATACCGGGAAGGCGTGGAATAAAACCGCAGGAAACGCGACGGAGACCGAGTAGGCCTCAGCCTCCACCGACTCCAGAATATGCTTGACGGGGGGGATCTTGATAAATACGGATTTTCCCCGGAGAATCTCACAACCATGTTTCCAGGTGTGGAAAGCATTCAAGGTGCGCTCAATTTCCTACGATGTTACGTGGATATATTTTGTAACGGTCACAATCGAGACTTTGCGGGTGCCGGCCCCGCTGTGATGTGCGGACTCTTTCGCTGACATCCCCAGAGCCAGGTGGATTGCGACCGCGATCATTCGCCATTCAACTTTCAGCTACGATAGTACTCATTACTTTCCCATGTATGGGCATTCGTGTGGCGCATTATCTCCCGACTGACGCTCCCTTGGTTCCAAAGGCGCAATCATGAGGCTTCTCGATGTTTCTGACCCCGGAGCGACCGTGGAGTTTATTGGCTCTCAAATGCCACCCTACGCAATTCTTTCCCACGCATGGGAAGACGAGGAAGTGACCTTCCAGCATCTCGGAGACCCACAGTCAAGCTCAGGAAAGGACATCGCAAAGTCGAGCAGACCCTCGCCCTCGCGACCCAGCATGGTTTCAAGTTCGCTTGGGTTGATACATGTTGCATCAACAAGACCAGCAGCGCCGAGCTTTCCGAGGCCATCAACTCCATGTTCCACTGGTACCAGCAAGCAGAGGTCTGCTACGTCTACTTGTCTGACCTGGACCCCGGGGCTGAGCTTGCATCGGCGCTTGGAAGTTGCCGCTGGTTCACCCGTGGATGGACACTGTAGGAGCTTATTGCACCGCGAGATGTGATCTTCTACGACAGTGTCTGGGGGCACAGAGGGACTAAGACAGATCTGAGCGGTCTTCTCGAGCGCATTACCGGCATCCCCAAGGATCTGTTGCGCCATCGAACGGCCCCTTGCGATTACCCCGTCGCCTGCAGAATGTCGTGGGCTTCGCAACGCCAGACTACTCGCATCGAAGACACGGCGTACTGTCTTGTCGGAATTTTCGACGTTTATATGTCGCCTAGATATGGTGAGCGGACGAAGGCCTTCCAACGCTTGCAGCACGCTATCATTGTGCAGTCCGTGCCTGATTTAACTATCTTTGCGTGGACCGACCATGAAAAAGGCTGCCCAGACATTTGTGGCATGATTGCTGAGTCTGCAGGCCAATTCCGAGGCTGCTCCTCTATGCGAAACGGCTTGGGGTTGTCTGCCCACCGGTTTCTCAGAGCAACTATCCGGGAGATTGAGGTCGCGGCCATCATAGGTCTGCATGACACACCCGGTGCACCCACACAGTTGTTCTTGGAGGGCTGCGGGGCTGTGGACGGCGTGCAAGTGGGAGTTGCCCTGCGAAAAGTAGGCGTCAATACCTTTGCCAGACTCAACCCCGCTACACTGGTGAAGATCCACCATGAATGCGATGCTCTACCCAAAGCCACAGTCATTCTGGCCAGCTTTCTCCCCGGCCAATACCAGTTTCAACGAGACAACGTGGTTTTGGGCCATCGTCACGCAACTCTCCTACCAACGATATTCGGAAGCAAGAGACTTGATTCTTTCGAGTTTGATTTTTCCACCGTGCACGGGCGCGGAGAAGGACCGTTTCCATTTGGCCATTGGGACACCCAAGACGGAGTGTTCTTTAGCACTGAAACTATGAGCGGAGGCTAGAGTGCCTTTACGATGCGCGTCTCGGCAAAGAAAGTAGGATGGAGTAAATGTTTCCTCGTGGCAAGCTTTTTCTGGAATTCCGAGCGTGAAAGACCAGGATTGTCTCTCACGAATCTATCGGCCCTATTGGGATTGCCGTTTTAGAGAGCCGCCTCGGCAGTCTGGCTTTTGAGAGCGATATGAATGCTCAGGAAATCATGCAGCAATTATGTGGAGAGGACAACGGCGAGGGGCGGATAATACTTCACATACCGACACCAACAGAAGTGAGAGATGGTGGATCAGCTGGTGAGAAGACAACAACTCCGGTGGTCCTCAGTGCGTTCGTGGAGAGTATTTCGCGTCCAGACTTATGTGCGACAGGTCTGTCCAAGGCCTTGAATATGGAAATAAATCCTTTGGATAGTTGAGCCATCATAAACTGCAAGACGGGGTGAAGAAGACAATTTGAAGTGACAGTGATAGTTCACTAAAATCAGGGCGAAATAACAAGAGCTTCTTAGCCTCGACCTTTTCCCAGACAACATCTTTGAGATCACTGACGTGAAATTGAGAGGACGATACCCAGAAGCCAAGCAGATGTCCTGCATCAAGAGGGTGAGCGCTTATTCGCGGGATTTGCCCACAGCATGCAGCCATCAGCACATCACACCTCAACGCCCGACTTGCGGCGACTCGAAACTTCCCCGCATCAGTGTCACAAACACCGTCCTCATTTCCCCTCTCACTTTTCCGACGGCAACCTACAAAACAATGTCCGATCCTGTCCAGTCCGACGATATCGAGGTTGACTCAACCCTCGCAACACCCATCAACGACCAGCTGTCCGCGTTCTCCACCTCCCTCGGCTCCAGCGCAACAGACTATCCCATCGAACATGGGCGGCGCTACCACGCCTACCGCGCCGGCGCCTACCCCATGCCCAACGACGCGGCCGAACAAGAACGGCTTGACATGACACACCACCTCGCCGTCCTCGGCACCGGACGCAAGCTCTTCCTCGCTCCGATCCCCGACACCACGAAGCGAATACTCGACGTCGGGACGGGAACTGGGCTTTGGGCGGTCGAGATGGCGAGCATCTTCCCCGACGCCGAGATTCTCGGCAACGACTTATCTGCTGTGACGCCGCGCTGGGTCCCGCCCAACGTCAAGTTTGAGATTGACGATGTCGAAAGCCAATGGGTGCACGACCAACCGTTCGGCTTTATCTTTAGCAGATATATGGCGGGGAGTATTGTGGACTGGCCCAAGTACGTCAAGACAGTTTACAGCAACCTTGCCCCTGGGGGATGGGCCGAGTTTCAGGACTATAACGGGCAATGGATGTCGGACGATGGATCACTGAGGGAGGACCACAGCGCCCGTCGCTGGATTGAGGGCCTCATCACGGCGAGCAAGGGCTTGGGAAGGGATCCGATGCCTGGGCCGAAATTGGAGGAGTGGGTCAAGGACGCTGGATTCGTCAATGTGGTGCATAAAAAATTCAAGTTCCCGGTTGGGCCGTGGCCAAAGGATGAGCACCTCAAGACAGTAGGCCTTTGGAACTTGACTCAGGTGCTGGAGGGGTTGGATGGGTTTTCGCTGAGGTTGTATTGTGATGTGCTGGGCTGGACCGAGGACGAGGTTAAGACGATGCTGCAGAATGTCCGCCTAGAACTGACGGGCGGGGGGATAAGGGCTTATCTGGAGTATCATGTTGTGTTTGGCCAGAAGGGGCCGCTGTGACTCGGCCCCGGTTCCGTCCGGATGTGTCTTCTCAGAGTTCCGTTTCGCTCTCCCTAGGTACCTCACTTCTTCGGAAACCCATGTGAAATCCCACAACCACCCCTTTCAAGAGAAACCAGAAGATGTTTGCTCCACGTCGACACTCATCCCAAACACCCAGCCTACAAACACTGCGAGTGATTATCATTCGAATACCCATCAAGTAGAGCAGTTGAACTACTCGAAGTAGCGTCTTACAGATCTCCACGGACAGGCCTGGCGGTCCGAAAGACGTCAAAGATGAGGAAGGTGCCTAGTAGATTTCGCCGTTTTCATCCGCATTCGTCGCTTGCACACGCAAGACAGTGCGAACTCGGGGTTGCCACCTGATTGAACTGGATAACCCTTATATTAAAGAACTTATATACGAATTCTACAGTGCTGGTGATGTAAGTAAGCAGTTCTAACGGAAGCAACTGAAAAACATCTGAGAGGGGGATAATATAAAGTGCGGAGCTTGCTACATGCCACTAGACCATAAGATACATCTCCAACGTCATGGGCTTCAGATCCACGGCACGGTATCCTAACATCATCCATCTACCAAGAGTGACATTGCCACTTGCCTGTCAAGTGAACTCCGCCTTGCTCAGTTTTGTACTGTTGTATATCTTTTGATATATTCATGTAGTCTACACTCGAGAGCATTTACGATTGCACTCAACTCGATCGCCGTTAACTATAGCTGATTTTTTAACTGGTAACCTCTTGTTCCCTGGTTACAGTCCTCCCTCAAGCCTCCTCCTCAGGAAAATCCTTCTCCGTTAGAATCTCGCCCGCCAAGATCTTTCCCATGTGCGTCTTCTCAATTCCCATGCAGTCCCTCCGAAGCTTCTGAATCAGCACGTTCAAGAACATGATCGGGCTCGTCTCAAACCTGCATCCCGCATACTCCCCCTCCTTTCTTCTCACGAACCCATCTGCCGCAATCTCCTTGTCACCCCGGTTCTCCATGTACGAAAGCCCCAAATACCGGCACAGCGCGACGTAGTGCTGATAGCTCCGCAGATAGAGTTGTCCTGCAAAGAGGTTGAGCTGCATGATCAGCTCGGGGCGGACCTCGTCGCTCGCCGTCGCCGGGACCGTGTAGATCTGAAGGTCTTCGAGCGTGCGGAAGGTGAGGCTCGGTCGGGGCAGGTAAGCGCGGAGCATGGCATGGCCTGAGCAGGACCCGAGCTGCTTGAGCTTGTTGGCCTCCCACTGGCTGATGACCACCATGTGCGACTTGGAAGTGATGACCCACTGGACAGGCCGCTGGTACATGTCCGAGCAAAAGCCTTGACCCCGCTCGTCGACAGTGTGCGCGTAGTCGGCAGTGATCAGCAGATCGCTGGGGAAGTTGGATACCCCGGGAGGGAAGTATTGGACAGCGCTGCTCTTCTCGAGGGCCTGGAACGAAGAGAGGAATGCCGCGCTCGCCAGCCTCAGCTCCCCCGTGCATGCAAAATGGATCACGTCATCGTGCAAACTGTGTGGTTTCGGAGCCACCTGTGGCGGACGCTCGACTTGTCGCTCCTGCTCAATCTCCGGAGCCAACTCGCGTTCTTGCTCCTCCTGAAAATTGGCAGACTGGGCCGCCGAGGCCAGCTTGAAGGCTTCAGCTTTTTGTTGAATAAACCCGAGTTGCTGTTTGCCAATGTCAGATGGACACAGGGCCGCCGTGAGCTTTCCCAGGAGAGTGAAGGGGCCCAGGGACAGCATCGCGGCCGAAATGGGTCGGTATCGGTGTTCTAGTGTCCGGGCTTCTGGCTCGGTGTAGTCTTGCGCATCTCTTTGCGAGAACTTTTTCTTCCTGGCCACGCGATCCCAAATTGTTTCTTGGTACAGATGTCGGATGCCTTGATTTTCCCAGAGGGGGATACTGCGAACTTCTTCCTCCCACGTTTCCGAGATGGCCCACTCGAGCACGTCGACGACGGCGATGCTCTGACTAGGATCCACGCCACAGGTGGTGCGGATTCGCTTCTGCATCTCTTGTGAGACGCAAAACGTGACCGACTGACCGTGACCAAGCTTTCTCATTCTCATGCATGCTGTTGCCATGGTGTCAGTCGAGGCTGCGGGGCTCTCACGAGACAGGAAGAAAAATATACCTTGGACAAGAGTATCCTTGGTGATGGCGGGCCCCAAAGTGACGGCGGCCCGATACCGATCTGGGAGCCGGAGGTCGGTCCCTCGTGTGTGTGCTTGGTCCAGGAAGACCAGGCAGCGCTCTGTGTTGGAGGTAAAAGGGGACGTCAGAAAGGCATCAACGGTGCCGTCGCGAGCGACAACGGACAGCTCGTCGTTGTCTTCAAAGTAAATGACGGCATCTGTTTCGCTGGCAGGGGCGCTCTCGAGCCAGTGCTTGGCCAGCTGGGCGTTGCTGCACTCGATGATCTGAGCACCAACGTCCAGGATGACCCTCATCCCGTTTTTGGTCACGGCATCAAGAAGTGTGTCAAGGACGGATAGTTGGGACGGCCCCTCACCCAACTCTAGCACCTCGTTCTCGTTCCCTAGAAGGCAATCCAGGACAGCCGCATTGGTGTATCTTTGATCCGGCAGGTCAAGAGCTTCGACGGCAAGAGGGAGCACCCGCTTCGAGTCGATGGTGCCACTGAAGCCGGTCAAGGGATGGGCTTTTGGCTTTGCGAGATCCCAGCCCGAGGCCGATAGCTTTGAGGGGAACTCTTTCATCTCTTTGGCAAAGACAACGTTGGACAGGTAAAAGTCGACTGCCGGCTTCACATACCGTAAGGCAGGAAACAAAGACTGCCTGCACCGAGCTTGGTCCTTGAGATTGACTCCAGAGAAATGGCGGAGCGTAGGAGAAAGGGCCGGAGCGGCGGAGGTCCAGATCCCGTACTCTTGGTCTGCGAGATCGGATTTACTCAGAAGCTCTAGACTGGTGAAGAGCTCGTCGTCGGCAAGGCCGCGATAGTAGTAGCTGAGGCAAGTCAAGACGATAACGACATCTGGATGGCTGAACTCGGAACGTGGGGACGGCATGTCCTTTGCTCGGAATGGGACGGCGAGCATCGTGGGTGGACATCGATCAGGAGCAAGTCCATAGTTGACGCGGTACCGCTTCTGTCCCAGGGCAAACAAGAGGATGCCCTTTGCGAGAAGGCCCCGCAAAAGAAGTAGCCCCTGCTTAGTCTTGCTCTCTCCAAAGAAGCCGTTATCTGCCTTTTCGACGCTCGAAATCTCGTCTTGGGAAAGATTTTCCTTCAACATGTAGGCCAAGATTGCTCGTCGCATGCTGGCGGTAACGTTGTGGACCGGGAAACCCGGTAGTCCAAGCGCACAAATTTGGTGGGCGAGGGTCTCAACGAGACGCTGTCCCGCGGCATCCTCCAGGACCCGGATTGTAGGAAAGCCTCCCGATTTGTCCTGCCGTTCTTCGAACAAAAGTCCTTCGAGATCACCGCCTCCTGATTCCGACCGAGCCAAGCGCTTCACTACGTCACGTAAAAGCTCCATCACTGCTTCAATCAAGATCCATCGTTCCGGGCTCATTTCGACGGGTTGCTGCGATCCCATGGTGTAAATAAGTTCAAACTTCACGCTAAAGTTCTCGTCACTCTCGTCGACAATATCTCTTGACACTGCCTCGAATTCTTGGTAGAGCTGGAGGATATCGTCGCCCATGGTCGGATTTTGCTGTGCCTCATACCAAATCTTCTCAATGCCCATCAGCTTAAATGACAGCAGGTGTTCAGGCTGCACAAGCAACACGCCTCCTTCTTGTTAGCAGGCCTGGATCATGGCTCAGACACTCCCTACTTGATCGGGAGACAGTCGGATAGATCTCGAGAACGGAAAGTAAAGGACCCGTCGGTTGATAAGGCCGCCCAGTTTAGTGATCAAGGTGTGCATCATCTGTTTGGATTGCGGTTTGGCCACCACGACCCGAACGACACGACTACCGTCTGCCAGTGCCAAGGCGACTAAAGGCACGATAACTGAGGACTTACCTTCGCCCATGTTCAGCTGCATAACCGCACCTTTGCCGCCAGGGGGCGCCGTCATGGTTGCTGCAATCTTTTGCTGAACCTGGCGGATAAGGATGCCCTGCTCAAGCTCTAGGAGAAGACCCTCCGGGTGGTTAAGTAGGTCGAACTCATCGTAGCTTCCCAAATTCGCCAGCTCGCGCTGAAGCTCACGCTTACAATTAGGGTTACCAATAAAACTCACAAGGCGCTCAGCACGCTGGAGGTAAACCAAGCTAAGGGCGTAGTTAACCAAGCAACGTTACCATTCCCTCGAAAGGCTGCCCCAGTGCGCCCTCGCCAACCGCCCGAGAGCGAACACAGGTAAAAGACGAGGATACATCCCTGCAGCGAGACAGATGTCTCGTGCCACGGAACCACCCGTCAACGCTTTATTAATAGCGGCTGCGATCTTATTTACAGGCTCCTTTAGGGTTTAAGCAGTGGGACTAAGATCAACTAGTAATACCGTTCCTACCGACACGGCAGAAGAGACGCCTATACTTTCAGCACTACCTCGCAGCTCCTATATGTAAGCTCTCTAGTGGTCTTATAAGGCTTTTTTCCACAGGCGCTCGAGGAGGGAAGATACAGGTCTCGCTTGCTCCTACATCGTCTTCCCCAGAGACTCTGCGGAATGCTGAGCTACACAGTGCGCCAGCTTAGGACAGTCGAAGCTAGGTGCTGGACACGAAAACAAGGAGTTCGCACTAATAAAGCGCTTACTCAAATCCAGAAGCTTGTCGGTAGGAAGAGGCCGTGTCTCTGATATCTTTATTCGGTCTTATGCTAGCATCAGATCGGTTTGTCGCAAGATGGCCGCCACATCGTCAAGATAGCCGAAAAAGTCGTGGGACCGCTTAGCTGTTCTCGCAAGATCTTGAACGGACTGCATAATGCTGGCGACGTCCATATAAGATCCATAAGGCTCGCCAATCGGGGTTCGGAGAATCCATACGCCATTCAGCTGGGTATTCAAGTCGTCGACAAATCGCAACTTCAATCTCTCTAACTCAGAGCACCACAGATTGTGACGACATGTAATATATTCCCGATTCGTTTCCCCATAATTCCAGGGCCGCCGCCATTCTGGACACTCTTCCCTCCCATACGCCAGCCAACATGCAACTTCGGTCGCATCGCCCTTAAATATCGCTCGGGTGATGGCGAGGTTAAAGGACGGCTCTACTGGTAGGCAGATGGAGGTACTAGGCTCTAGCATGCTCAAAACCATCAGCACCTGAACGATCTCCCACTTTACGCCTGTCGCATATAGCAGAAAGGCCAAAAAGAACATGATTCGGTACTTATTCTTCTCCGCGGCAAGAGAGGTGTGCAGGTTACACCAAAATTCCCCAATAGACTCCAACGGTAGTCAGAGATTCTCTAGATTAATTTGTAGGCTGGCTTTTATCGTTCCGCTGAAACTCTCACCTATCAGCTAGCAGATGATATCTTGTATCGAGCCCTGCGGACGAAACAAGGAGCGCTGGACCCAAGCGTCAAGGCATCGCGCGACAAGGCTAGCACGATTGCATTCTTTTAAAGGTCCCAGATATCGCCCATCTTTGCTGTGATACCAATGGTCGTAATCAGAGCGATTTTGCTGGTTATCGTTACAGCTCCCACAGCCGACTTCTGCCCCGAACTCAGATACGCGAAAGGCTACATTTCGGAGTCTAGCCCACTCCACAAGCAGCCTAGACAACTCACCCCAAAGTTTTGGAGCAACAGTTTCCTTATTAACGTCAGGGAAGATTTCGCAAAAGGATTTAAAGTGCTCGTGGATCGCTTAAGCCATCTGCCAGAACGCATCATGTTAAGATAGTAACAGGAGGTTGCTGTTCCACTCCACGGTTTCCATAAGTTACAGGTGGTCCGGGTAGTAGGCTCTTTATGGTGAGAGATCCGCTATGGCTTGAAGATAGTCGGCAGAATTTGCATCCAGACACTAAAATAAACGCAACGCTACGGAGCCCAAAAGTCTAAAGGCCTCCTCTATGCCAGTCCTGCGAGTCAAGGGATCGGGGAGACAATGCGATATCAAAGCATGCAGATAACAGATCAGGAGCTTACTTAAAAGCGCACCACTGTCTGAAAGGAGACCGATAATTATGTTTACCTCGAAGGTGTAATAGCGAATACGATTCTTTAAACTCGGGTGCGCCAAAACCTCCACGTAGTTACCAACGATTCTTAGGGAGAACTCGCCCTGGGGAATCAGCACAGCCTTTGGCCGCGTCGAGGAAGGTTCCGCCAGCCCGAGAACCAATTTACTTTTAAGACCGATCAAGGCCCCAATACCCTGCAACCTATTAACGCACATGCCCAGATAGTTCTTAGAGCTGAGGACTGAGTCTTCTCTAGCCAGGGTAAAAGAGAGCGAGAACCTCAGAAGCTCCACTTCCAGAGAGTCAACATGTGAGTTAAAGATGCAGTTAATGTTATATTTGGATTCCAAAGGCTCCATAATCTTCACAATCTATTCCGCAATATTACTGTATAGATCAATCACACGACAGACCCCCTTACTCAGAATTCCTAAAGACAAGGCCCAACTATCAGGCACGGACATCCATAGTTACTGCACAGGGCGGAACTAAATAATCTGGTTGGACAGATTCATCCAATGCGAATATCGCTTCACGAATGTAGCCGGTAGGTCTTCGTTCAGATATTCGCGGGGTATGTACTCCCACATCGTCGGCGATACGTTACCAAGGGGTAAGATATCCCTCAAGATAGCTCGTATAACCAGCTTTACATCAGTCACAGCGAAATGAACACCCCATCCCATCTGATCCCGGCGTGCTGAGAACTGCATCTCGGGAATGGCAGAAGGCATAACGTCCAGAATCTGTCTACCGAAGAGTTAAATAAACGTCGGATAAGTCTAGTAGGACTCTGGGAGCCAAGCAAAGGGGTGGCCGTTCACCAGCACAAGCCCTTTAAGCAGGTTAAATAAGACTGTCATTAGACCATCCGGCGTGTCGGTGTTAGAGACCAGGACATGTCCTCTAAGCAGCTCATCAACCTGCCATCCAGAGCGGGAAAGTACGTACTCGCTCCAAAAGATCTTCATGGTCGTGTCAAGCCCGCCGTTCCCCCGGCTCACTACCTCCTCCATAACAGTTATGTAGGACAAGTGGGAGATTCTCTGCCATCGATCAAACAAACACCGGGAGATTCTCTCGGATAGAACTCCGTCTCCAGGGAGGTGATCGTGGACGGAAGCAGCGACCTCCGTATATATCGAGAGATTATCCCCAGAATTAAAGACCAAGTGCAGAAACTCTACCCCAACGTCAAAAGTGATAGCGCAAATGAGAGACAACATCAAGACTCGTCGCGACAACGAATCTCAGTGAGAAATCAAGACATTCTCGTCAAGCTTCCAGACAAGCTCCCAGACCCAGCCGATAGAGACCTTTCGAATGGCAGCCAAGAGCTCAAGCATTTCGTCTGAGACCGCCTTAGAGGGCGAAAGAGAAAATAAGCGTGCGCTCAAGCATACGATAAGGCAGAGGGTAATCTTATTCTACCAGCTGTCTTAGACTCGAAGGAGCGCTTCCCGCAGAGCCTTGATGGCCTTTCCGGCGTATCGTTCACATCCTGCATCAGCATATACCATCCAGAGGACATATCTACTGGCTCCTAGAGCGCCAGCCTCAAGACAAGCTTGCATGATAAGGTCATAACAGAGTTGCTTGTTGAGATCGATTGCTGGTATAACCAACTGGCAGAGAATATTCGCCCACTGCAATCCAGCACCGGATCGAAGATTTCCAACGGCCCGAAACTCTTCAAGCAACATATCCCCAGGACAGCTCCATTATACTGCGATAACTTCGTTGGAGGTGTGTCTTGTGGAGCGGACCCAGTCCTCGAATAACCCAGGTCGCGCATAGGAGCAATTGGGTGGCACTCTCGAGCTAGATGCCCATTCTGCAGTCTCCGGCTTGATGGCGAGATCGGCATCATAGTAACTGTATGGAGTACCATGCTTAACACAAACGTTCTGCCGCGTAGCCTGGTTAATGTGCTGATTGCGGTAGTGCGACTCGTTAGTCCGTTTGACATGACTTGCTGGATAAAGGCGACTGCTGCAGCGCATAAACTGTTGGAGACCAGAATGGGAGCCCGCCTACTATAGTTTCGTGCCCGTTCTCTTGACCGCCTCTTCCCTGAAGACTTTTGTAAGCAGCTCCATAGTCGCATTTCCTCATACTCGCGAATATTAGCCGCCTTGTCTCGTTCGGCCTTGGCCGTGATTTCCTCGAGTAAAGCTTGGTGTGAGCGCGAACTGTGGACATATCGAACTGCTAGGGAATGGGGATCGCCAAAGTTAGAGAAGGCCAAAAGGTAGCTTCCACCTGCTCTCTGCTGCCGGCACACGAGGTATTGCTCAACCGCCTGGAGACGTTGCATCTGCCACTTCGTACTTAGAAGCAGTAGCTGGAGCAGGTCAGGGTTTAGCCCCAGGTCGTAGTTCAAAAGCAGCTTGACGGCGCGTCCTGCGATATTGTCAAGTGCGACCCACAACTCCATGATGGTCAGAAACATCGCCGACAAAGCCTCAGGAATACCTTGGTAGGACTTGCTTGCTCTTTTGTAGTAGGCGAAGATCAGATCATTGAGCTGATCGACTTGGGCTTCCGCATGCATATATCCAGAGCTAGTCTGGCTGGAGAGAGGGTCCTAGCAGCGTTCCAACCAAGGCCCCAAGTTACAGTCCACCCAGTCCTCAAACTCTAGGAGCTCAAAGTTTTGCACGCCATGGCTCCGGGATGCGAGAGACTGAGTAGTAGGTAGAGCCATCGGCGGCAGGATGTGGAATGCGGTTGGGTCGCCAGGCCCAACCTTGGCTCGCCGGGCAGGGGCTCTCGATTCCATCCAGGACATGTAGTTTCGAAGATTGCGCAAACGAAGCTGGCAATCGTCATCTAGCGAGAGAGAAGACAAGCGCTCAAGGGGCAATTGTGTGTTATCGCTTTCCTGAACCTTTTCCCATCTCTTTTGCAGCACGAGCCTGGCTGCCTCGACCGCGGTCATTGCTTCTCGGAGCCAGGGGCGTTAGCAGGGCGGATCAAGTTTTAAAACTCGACGTGCTACCTTGGCACCCATACAATAGAGCACCTCGCTTCCGAATCCGCGCCGAGTGGCGTCTTGCAACAGTCGGCAATGATGGAACGCAAGAAGAGCTTTGTACAGGCCTTGGGACGACCATTCATTCGAGAGGATTTGACCATGCTCCAAGGCTAGGCGGAGGGACACCCGAAGAAGAAGCCAAACAGGGGACCGATGAAAGGGTAGACGAGTGTTCGAACAGTCGACCTGCTCCCGGCTTCGCTTAATATATCGGCTGGGTTGGACACAGCAGCCCAGCCCAGCCAAAACGTCCATCACCATGCCAGTGACAAGAAACGGAGACATAGTATCTCGCTCCTCCGCGTGTTCCACTCCTGCCTTTTTGGCCTTTGGCTGTACGTTGGGCGCTATGTCGAGCTCCAATTTCGTCATAACTTCGATGAAGACTGACAAGAAAGCCTCGCTGCTGACCACGTGGAGTTTCACCAGAGCGGCACATTCCGGAAACTCTCGAAGCAGGGAGCCCCTGCAAGACATGACCCTGCTATTCGGTGGCAACAGCTCGAACGCCTCAAAGAGGATGTCGTCTGCCTTCCTTGTGACGAAGAGGGCGGCGTTTTGGGCGCGGAGATAAAACACGATGTGATCTATGGGCGAGAACGCTAGGTCAGGTATGTTGTCCCGGGACTCCAGGGTGCGTGCGGCTCGGGTGCTTACCTCCATTGTTCAGGCCACAGATCATAGCCCTTATTATGAGGGGCGTGATATGCTCTGCTTCGGAAAAGCGCTCCACCATGTCGAGAGCCGGGTTCAAGGCCTCCGATGAGGCTGGCTCTAGCTGTCTGAATCCGAGCAAAGATTCGTAAAACGACTTTGCCAAGAAGAGTTCATTTTCGAGACTGGCATCGTCTGCTTGCGAGAGGCGAGGCGGCAGAAAGACATGATTGATCGCGTACTTTAGCCCACTAGGACTCTCATCCGACGTCTTGAACCTCATCTCATTAAGAGGACGGTAGAGTTCAAGAGAGATCTGGAGAGGTGGCGAGGGAGGTGGGCGCGGAGCCAAGTTGTGCCAAATTGAGAATGTGAATAAGGTATGGGGGAAGGTGGGTGTCAAATGTTTCCACTTGTTGCTGAACATTTACCACCAACCATCTCGACGCTGCCAGCGGGGTCGATGGATGACACTGGCCGACAGAGGCGCCAAACGCAAGACGCACCGAGGCCTACCGCCAGCACACATCCCGTCTCGACCTATGATATTGTTGCGCCGAGCTCTGTTTCCCTGTTCCCGTCCCTTGTGCCAAGTTTTGGTCCTCAAGAACCACGGAGCGCGCGACGCGCCGTCGTTAGATCCTCGCTCTTGAACATGTGGAGGGGCATGAAAAATCTCAGGCGCCCCACACCAACTATACCCATGCGTAAACTATTAGAGACGAGGTCAGCTCAGCCGTCGGTAGTACAGACAACCTATGTGGCGGTGAAGAGCCGAACTGTACAGTTGGGGCACCAACATTAGCATTTGTAGATGGGCATCGCCTCCACCATGACGTTGAAAAAGGCCAGCGCGATGAAATGTAGGGGTTTGGCAAGGCGTAGGTAGGTCGCCCACTGGACCTTGGGCTGGTGTTCATTCGGTGCCAGCGATGCGGAGGAGCGGCCAAGGCGATCATGGCTTAACAGAGAGGCAAGAAAGGAAGGAGAAGCCTTACGAAGTCTTCGGGATTTTCTGCTTCAATAGAAGGGGTTCTCGTGTCACGTGCGAATCACGTGTAGGAGCCCGACGGTGTCTTGGCAAGCACTGGCCACCTCCTCTGGTGATGGAAATCCCTTTTCGTCTCGAGCTGATAGCAGCATCAAGGATGTATGGGCCTCGCCTTCTTTACCCAGTGGCGAATGTGACGAGAATTCATTCGTCTCCGTCGAGTATGGAACTGGGATTAGAATTCTCCATTCGGCTTTGACACGCTCCTTGTGAACTACAGATGTTGGGGTAACGTCTCACGCGTGAAAGCTATTATATAGTACAATTACAACAGATAGTACATCCCTAAGATGGGCGTAAATAACCATGGTGAACCCAGTTCACATCCAATCCGTACATTCACCTCCTCGCTCAAGCTGCCCACCTCCTGAGCCTCTCTTCATGCGCATATTATTCATTATCCGTATTGAAAAACGTTCCACTCTCCCCGGGACTCCCCTGAAGTCCTCCAATCTCCTCTGGAGTTGTGATGCCGCCTGGTGTCGAAGGGTCTCTGAGCGAAAATGCCGGTGATGCTGCGCGTTCAAGCCGCCACACACTTCCCCGGCCACTGTAGAGCGAACTCATGTCACTGACACCCGAGTCTCGTGGCCCTCTGTCTGTCTTGGATTCCGCCATCGACCTTGGTTGTGGCCCCCCCAGACCTGAGCTGCGCTTATGGAATTGTTCAAGGGCTGAGGGGCCGTGTGGGTATCGTTGCTGCTGTGGCTGTTGTTGTTGACGTTTCTGCCGCATGGCCTGTTGTTGTAGTGCCGACCTCTGAAACGCTAACTGGGCTTTGGGATCATCTAGCGAAGGATGCGGCCGTTGCTGAAGGTGTCGCTGCGGTGCTAAAGGAGGGGGCGTCGGTAGTGGTCCTGCTGGTGGCGCTGAGGGCAGTGGCGGTCGGTGATATGGTTGGTTGTAAGGTGCTATTAGGTTGCCGTGCCACCTTGAGTCGGGATTGAATCCAATTTGCATAGCTGACGTGTGCTGCGTGAACATCTGCTGCCTCGGGAAGTTATAATCCCCAAGCTGTCGGGTCGAGCCTCCAGATTCCGGGGCGCTGACAGATTGCCCAACAGAGTAGGTGCCGCTATCGAGAGCGTTTCCTAGTGCTGTTTCGCTCGTGTCATCTGGATAGAGGTAGTAGGGGTCTATAGCAAAGTCGAGCTGTGCTGAGAAGTTGCTTGCTTCATCCGCAGCCACACTTTGACCAGCTGGCCCACCTTGATCTGCAGCCTCAAGATTGACAGAAAGGCTAATAGGGATGTTGTCGACCTTTGCTGCCTCTTGCTGGCCTGCAGCAGTGGCAGGCCTGCTGGGATCCTCATTTTTCAACGGGATTTTCCTGCAATCCTCAAACAGCTCCCTCATCCACCGTTCAACCATGACGCTAACGTCATCGGCCCTTGTCTTGAATATCTCATAGACGTCCTCACCGAGAAGAGCTTTGAGATAAATATTCAGCGACTGAACCAACCTTGGCAGCTGATCCTCAAACTCTGCTAACACCTCTTCCAGCTCCACCACGGGGACAAAGTCTGTCAAAAAGATTAGAAGACTTTATATGAAGGCTGCATGGGTGACTTACCGGTGTTTGGAACGATCCCACCAAACAGCACAGTCCATAGTCGATCCCAGGTGGTTATCTTTTCGTCTCCTTTTCGCGACCCAAACATCTGGCTCATCCTGTATGTTATGCCGTCCTTGGGGTTGCTCATAGTCTCCGGTGCGGTCTTTGGGGAGCAAGCTACGGGACTTAGTATGTGTGCTTTTTGGTCCTCTCGTGATGGAAAACCTTCGCCGCATCTCTGGCACGGGAAGCGAATGAAGTAGTGGTCGGTCATGATGTGTCTCCTGAGATGTTTACGTCAGTCTTCTTCGATCAAAATATAGATCCTCCGGTTCACTAACTTCAGCTCTGTCATACCAATCCAAGGACGATTGGCACATTTAGCGTGGTCTCTAACATGGAACATAGTCGGGCTGTGCTTTCGGAAGGGACAAGAGTACGGTGTGGTGTCCGCAGGTGCCAAGTCGGCTCGACCCTTGTCAGAGCCCCTAGCTGGCCGTTTGTCTCTACGTTCGCCTTCATCTGGGTCCTCGCCGGGCTCATCCGAACCCCGTTCGCGTGATCTCTTTGTGGGTCGCCGGTCAGGGTGGCTCTTGTGGTCAAATTTTCCAGTTGCGTTGCCGCGGTTAGGTCGGTCGCCATGGGAACCCTCCGCCTGCGGACTATCCTCCGGTTCCTGGCTCAGAGCCCACACGCAATTTGGGTCCTTCTTCACGACGTTGGCCAGTTCCTGAATAAAGGCTTTTGTTAAGTTGATGGCGATGTCGGGGAACTCGAGTGTTTGCAACGCGACTCCGAAGAGTGTTCGGAGCGAGATGTCGGCAACTTCGAGTGTGGCGTGAGTTTGCGATGGAGCCTGCTCGGATGAATCCTCAATGACTTTTAAATTCGAGGGCGACTCAGACGCCGTCGAACCCGGAGTTCTGATGTCTATGGTCCGACTGACGTTTCCATTGCTAGAAGATGTCGATTCCGTGACGTCGCTCATAGTAGCAGATGACTCCAGCTGATGCGCATGGCCCATGGCGGTTTTCTTCGAGCTTGCCTCGGCGATACCGGCCGTCGGAGAGTCGACTCTGGGGACACTTCGTGGCGGCAACTGCGGGGCCGAAGAGGGCTCGGTATCTGAAACCACATGGAGCGGAAGTGCCCTTGGTGTTGTGTCAGCCGCATCGCCGCCCTCAGCTTCGCTTCCAATTGAGGAGCCGACTCCCGAGTCGACAGAATTCGAGTGTTTGTGCTTTGGATTCGTGGACCGGGCAGGTTCAACGTGAGGTAACAAGCCGGTGCTCTTTGGCAAGTCCGACGGAATATGTGTCGTAGACGCACTGCTGTCGAGTGAGGAATTGATGTCTTGTGCCTCCCCAGGGCTCTCAGGCGGCCTTGGCTCACTGGGACTTGCACTTTGTGCCGGGATATGGCCTGCAGGCTGTTGCTTTGTACTAAAGCAAGCGCGAGGGGTATGTGACACGCTGCCGCCCGTAGGTTTGGGAACGCGGGAACGCGGGCCCGGTATGGCGGTTGGGGTCGGAAGGCGCGACCAACGCCGTGATCTGTCGGGGAGTCGGTTCATTGCTGCATGCACCCAGGCTGCCGGCAGCGGGTGTGATGACGCACAAAAAGCACTCTACAACATGCAAAAACAACCATGTGGCGCGTATCACCACTAGGTCTTGAAGGTTTCAATTACTTTAGATGCAGCCGCCTGTTAGGCAGTGCGCGTCCGATTTTTGTATCTCAGATCTCACAAATGTGCACTTTTCCCCCTGAGAAGCTTCCACCGGCCACCGATTGCGAACCATTTCGCAAGCGGTTTCAGAAGTATCCTTCGGGAGATTACCGGTCGCCTTGTCCTCATTCGGCACACCCTCTTGCCAATTCGGGATTGTGATTGGTTTGTGAATTTGTGTCTGAACAGAACTTTGCCGAGATCGATTGTGGGTGAGATGCTTCGACCAATCAGGGACATTTTGTGAGTTCCTTACCCTGGTCTCTGATACTCGTTTTGCGGCAGCCAAATGTCCGAGGGGCTGAACACGCATCTGGTTTGTTTTAATCATTGCCACCCCCAAACCCAAACCTCCCCGACGGACCACATTCTCAGAGCCCTCACCGCAGCATGCAGAATGAATAATCCAGACCGATGACGACAGACCGGGGCAGTAATGCCATAATGAGATCTTATCGGTGAAGGATTCAGCGAAACACCCCTGGTGCAGCCATGCCTCCTCCATCTCGTTCCTATCACCCATGCGGGTGGTTTCCAGATCTGGCATTCGCCACGCCAGGGGCTTCCAGTGTCCCTATTGGCTCCTAAATTTCTTGCTGAGCGTCTCTAAAAACCAAACTGACTCTTCGTCGCCACTTTCAGGCGCAAAAGTCTTGGGTTGAGAATAGGACGAGTCGAAGTAAGATTCATTCCCCGAGTAAGTTGATGGGGGAAATCTTAGGATTCGATAGAGGTGGGGGGGCCTTCCGGTGTATAAATGGAGGATATGGCATCGATTTTTCGGCCATTGGTTCTCCAAGAAGTTGTAAATCGTCTTCATCGTCAGCACCATAGCTTCGTTCGCTTCAACGTACATTTCATCAGCCAATTCGCCGGTCTGCCCCTCCGGTCTCTCCAAAAATCCCCCACGACGCAAAAATGAGCCCACAGTCCTCACAAACCAAGCCACCTCTCCCTAGCAATGGCACTCAGCCCAAGCTAAGCCAGGTCAAGTGCGTACCAACTCCAACAACTCATTAGGACGCACGAAGTGAACCGAAATTCTAACAGAGCAACCGCAAAAGGCAGCCCAGATCACACAACGAGATGCTCGGTCGACTGATTTACGACGTTTCATCAGTCCCTGATCGATTCGTCCAACGGACACGAGGTCTGAGAGGTCCGGGCACCGAACCGCCGTCCGAGGCTATCCAGCAAATCGTCAGATACGACTTTACTCAGCCAGAGCAATAGGACACCCCGAATACACTCATCACTCATTGTGTCAATCAAGGAGCACAGGTGGACGGGAAACATATGATGTGGGTGTAGAGTCTAATTGAAAGCCGCGGGCGGTTTTAGCAATACTCCATGACTACATAGGGTTGGAAGTTGTTCTAGAGACGGTTATCCAGCCCACGAAGATGGTGCTGGCCAATGATCGTCGAATGCGTGGGAGAGGTCTGCGTTGATACCGTGGGGGAAGAGTAATTAGCAGAGATAATTGGAGTGGGGAATTTTGCCCCGCTGTGGGTGAAGGAGATCCATGGTTTCGTCTGAGAGGAGGTAATTTACGGTGGTACCCGCGGTGTCGGTGTGCTTGTACTTGGATGATTTAGGGTGCAACCCCTTGAATTTATGTTGGTGAGCGAGCGCCGAGCATTCCGTGAGATACCCTAAGGCAACTGAACCAGCTCTCTGTACCAAAATGCAGGTCAACACGGAGTAATCATACCGGCGCTTCCGGCCACATCCTGGAGCCATCATGGACACAGAATCTTGTCATTGGCAACGCCAAACCGTCCAATACCTCACCAGCTAACTTGAAGCTATTGAAGGGAGAAATTCCGGGGTCACACGCTCAGTATGGCCTATTCAGACTCGAGAAAAATGCAATAACCCCCCGTAAAAGATATCAGTTGCCCATGTTGACCCCGGGAGCTCCGCTTTTCTCTGAACGGTATATCAATGCCAGAGAAGACAATGCAACCCCAGGAGCGCCATGGAGCCAGGGCAATATTGCCCACGACGATGGTAAGCACATCTTCTCCAGAGTGTCCTTGTTTCTTCCCTACTTCAAGCCTTGGCCTTGTATATCCCGCTCCCACTACCCAACCCTGAGGTTGTTGAATATTTCGGACATGCCTGAAAACTTGGCCTCTCACCCAGTGGTGCCGTTCTTCCCATCACCCTCGTCTGTTTCCATCTCTATTTCACTCACCCAGCTCATTTTCACCAGATAATCAGGCCTCTCTGCAATACAACTATGTTTCCCTCCCATCTCCTCTTTATCAAGCCTGGTCAGATACTTCGAGCCCATGGTCTGACTCAGATCGGCTCCCAATCCTTCTTCCATCAAACACACAGCTAGATCCTACTGTACTTGACAGGACGTACGCATTTTCAAGTCCTTGAATCCGAACTGACTCACAGATGGTTGTTTGCTGTCCATCATATCCTCCATTCGCACCCATCTGCTCCATCATCCATTCATCTCAGCTCTTTTAGCCGTCACTTGAATGCAGCTTTTAACACCAGCGCAGCATTCACTGCTGATATTTCCTTTCACCAGGTTCCCAGCAAAACTCGCGTAACTCAAGCCAATCTATAGCCTTGTTTAGCAGCATAGAACACAATCATCTTATTATTGCAAAGTTTCTATTTCCAGCGATGCTTCAGGTGAACCGTGACTAGACATGAAACTATCATTTCTGGAATGTTGATTTCTATCGCATATTTACCAAATCTTCAACCCAAGATAGCATCCGAGAATTAAGAACAGGAAGAGAAATTCAAGCAAGGACCCTTACACCCAAATTATCGCACATTTCATTTCATAGAGATGAGTGTTTGAGGCGCGGGTAGTCGGTGTACCCCCCAGCTGGATCTCATGTGTGCTGGAATCGGCCAAGATAGCTTGAACAAGCCGCAGGTTCAAGCGGTGTCCGCTCCTGTGTAGAGTTACCGCGCCAACAAAAGGTATGCCGAGAAGGGAGAGATCCTCGATCGCATCTAGGATCTTGTGCCGGACAAATTCGTTGGAAAAACGCAGACCCCCAGGATTGAGCACCCCATCGCCCTCAATTACAACCGCGTTGTCTACCGAGGCACCCAATGCGAGACCCCGTGCTCTGAGTTCGTCAACATCCTTTAGGAAGCCGAAAGTCCTTGCTGGGGCTATTTCATGTCGAAATGATTGCTCAGACACCGTAAATGTGTACGGGTTGGTTGGGACCAGGGGATGATCGAAGTCGATCGAGCACGTAACAATTGGCTCTGCCGATGGCTCAATCCGGGCGACCTGGTTCCCTTCGATGACTTCAACCTTTTTCTTAATAACTAAGAACCTTCTCAGTTTTTGTTGCCGTCGAGCTCCTGATTCTGAAAACGAATCGAGGAAGGGCTGCGCGCTCCCGTCAAGAATAGGAATCTCTGGTCCATCAACCTCTATTCGAAGGTTGTCGAGCCCAATGCTTGCCGCCGCAGCCAGAAGATGTTCAACTGTACTAATGCTAAACCGCCCTGCACCTTCTCCAATTGCAAGGCTAGTGGCAAAAGACGTATCTGAGACATTCCCGGCGATCGCACGGATTTCCGACTGGGGTGAGAGATCCATGCGAACGAAAATAATGCCGGAATTATCTGGAGCTGGCAAGACCGTAACAGTGACGTATTGGCCGCAATGAAGCGCAGTTCCCGAAAAGGCGGCCGCTTTCGATATTGTGCGTTGGTGGATCATTGTGGTTAATTGCGTCGCAATCAAGGGCGTCAGACAGAGGCGAAGTGTGTGACGAGTTAGCAGCTAGAGTTAAGGATTCGGAGGTAAATCCAGACACTGAGCTCAGGAGAAAGTTCCGTATGGATGGCACCAATTCGACTGATAATTCTCAACGATCTCAACGTTTTTGACCCTCCTCAATCTGATGGAGGAGCCCCTTATCTTGAGCCGTTGCTATGCGGCAAACCTAGCCAACGGCGCTTCCAATTACCGCTGATTGGTCCTTCTTGTTTTGGTGCCGCGGTTAGGTTGGTGTTATTGTTTCATTCATGTAACAAGGCTAGCCACATATTTGAGCTGGGGAACTTTTGATTAGCCAAAGGCCTGTCTAAATCCTGTGACAAAATGAACGTGGTTAGCCGTCTAGCTAAATGTGAGTGGTCACGCATGCCAAGCCCAAATGTCTCGGCCTAACCTACCTTAAATCACCAAATAAACTATGCCTGTGTGCCGCCATTTGCACGCGAATCAAGAAAAAAAAAGGTCTAGAGTGGGAATATAAAATATTAATCCCTAGGAACAGAGCTTTACCTCGTGTTGTCAGTCTCTCACCAAGATGTTGTAAATTACTGTAAGAAATCACCGAGGTTTTATTACTTCTAGTGGCTAGTGGTTATCGCTCTTTGGCAGTTTTGCTGTGGATATTCCCTGTCAGAGATTGTCGTCGTATTGTGGGCTCGTATTGTAGGCGGTTGGGACATGTGGTCTCTGGGCCGAGACCTTGGCCCCCCTGATTTATAGCCCTAACCCAACATGGCCCCCTTCACAGCACTTCCTGCATTGCCAAGTATTTGAATGTATTAAGACAGGAGGCTAGCTCGCTTCTCGCTGTGTAATCCCGCACCTTTCTCCAACTCTTTGATTCATACCCAACGAAAGAATTCGCCCAGTTGCTCTTGAACCCGTTTTATGCAAGGAAAAGATCAATAGCATCGCAGCTTATAAGTCTCGATACTGCCAAACACCATAATGAGTGGCTCGCTTCATCCCCGCGCCGTCTGCCACTCTTCGAGCGTTATCGATCCAAGCTGCTTTCTTGGCGAGGGAGTTGAGATCGGGCCCTTTTGTATAGTTGGGGAAGGTGTACGCATTGGCGACCGCACGAGGTTGCTCTCGCACGTCACGATTGTGGGCTCGACGTCAATCGGCAAAGATTGCGTGGTACACCCTCACGCCGTCCTCGGGGGCCAATCGCAGGGACGGGGGACCATTGGGGGAAGCTTGAGTATTGGTGATAGTTGCACCATACGCGAATCGGTGACCGCAAATGTTGGGACTGGTGGAACAACAATTGGGAATAACGTACTCCTCATGGCAGGATCACATGTCGCTCACGACTGCAAAGTTCATGACGATGTGATTCTTGTCAACGGGACTGCTCTTGCCGGCCACGTTACCGTGTACCAAGGAGCTATTGTTGCCGGACTGTCAGCGGTTGTCCAGCATTGCACTATTGGAGAGTTTTCTTACATTGGAGCAGGCACGGTTGTCTCCAGAGATGTGCTACCATTCTCAATGGTGAAGGGGTATCGGGGAAGGACGACTGGCATAAATGTCGTCGGGCTTAAAAGGAGGGGTTGGGACGACGAACGGATCCGAGTTGTGGGATTAGCCATGCAGATGTTTCTCCACAACGACAATGAGGGCCTTCAACTCCTGCTCGCTAATCCAAAAGCTACACGCGATATCCAACGTATCATGGGTTTCTCAACCGGTTCAGAAAAAGGCTTTTGTCTACCAGGGACCCCCTCAATCGAACCAAAGCTATAGCGAAAGGCACTCGTTCATCGTCTTCTGAGTGTCGAGGATGGCGGCCAGAGGGATGCCAAAGTTGGGGGCCGAGCCAGGACATGCGACCCTCGTTTTTCGCAATGTGGAATTTGTGTGCGAAATGGGAGCTTGTGTTATGTCAGAATCCATTCTTTTCCAAACAGTCAGCTTCTGGAATGAAATTGGTAGTAAAGCAGGAGTAGGAGTGGGCGAGGCGCTGCGGCTGCGCGACTGAGGAAAGAGGTGGGAAAGAGGTAGGAAAGTCAAAATAATTGAACTTGAAGATGCAAATGGTTTGGTGGGGGCAGCATGGGATGAAGTGAGGCAACAATAGCAAAATAAAGTCAACATCAACAGATTAACTCGAGCAGAGAAGAAAGGGGAAATCCACAGGGGAAATAGAAACATTTAGGAGAGAGAATAAATAGAATTGTTACTTGTTAAATAGAAAGGGAAAAATGCCATTAGTATTGGCCTTGTAGACTGCGTCTTTCGAGACACGAGTTTAAGCACCTTGCACGCCATGTTCTAACAGCGTCTGAGAAGTTAACAATCATATAGCAGGTTGCGGGCTTGTGAAGTTGTTGGGTGGTGAGGGTATAGTAGTGGTAACAGGGCGCCAGGACGACCAGGACGCTGGATTGAGGCTCTTTGTGGATGGCGCCTGGGAACGAACTGGAGCCATGCCGCTGGTGAACGCGTTGTCGGTAGAACTACTAGCCGTCGAGGCTTGGAAGCTGGGATCCTTCTCGGCGCGCTATATGTAGGGCGAGTTCGAGGTCCGATGAACTGATACTGAGACAGAAGAATGTGAAAAAGATGTTAAGCTTGGAACCGTGGAAGGGGAGCGAGAAGGAAATTCGAGGAAGGTGCTGGGACAGAATGGATGCTGAGTTTATTAGTGGGGCAGCGTTCAGGTCGAAAGGGAGGATGACCTGATTTACTCGTGCTCTTTTATTCACCACTCGACGTACTCCTGTAGGTGAATCGCATAAATGTGAGACTGTAAGATCGTATTCAACGGTGGCTAAGGACTATGCACCATCCTATGTCTGGTATAACATTCCCCAAATATAGCTCAAGATTCTGTGCACTGTGTATGGTTGTTCAGAGGAAAATCTCAGATGCCCCAACTAGCCCAAAGTCGGGGATTTATACATATCTTGATGCCTGTCGGGCCTCTTTTGCATACAGCGGAAGCGTCAGCTTTAAACACATTTCACGTTTGGTCGGCTTGCAAGCCACCGGTTTCCTAGGATTTTTCCATAGGTATGCAGTCCTAGGCAGAGAATCGCCGTCCGTTTTGGTTGCATCCCTCAAACTGCTCTGCAAAGCGATTTGAGGGCACGACGACATGACAAAGCCCCATCATTTGTCAAACCAACCACAGGCATTCAAATCCCACAAATATATGAGAGCTCCCATATCATTTTATCTCCCCAGGCAAGTAATATGCATCGCACCCGTCACCCTAAATCCTCAAACCCAGCACTCACACCCCTTCCCTCAGGCAGACGCGCCAGCCTCCAAAACAGTGCTGCCAGTCCCCAGAGCCTACAATTTTTTTCTCATCATACTCCCCACCCACCAAGTTTCCCCAAACCTCAAACCCTACCTATTTGCGCAAAACGCTTCGCGCAAACCGCTTCCCTCAATTCAATCCAAGACGGCATACCCACCGGGAGCCCCGGCCGCGCATCGACTGAAGTCGGCAAAGTGGATCCCCCCAGTGCTTGGCGGCCGGATGTCAGCACCGGCCCCACCCTGGCACTCGTCGATCATAGCCCCGCTGTAGCCATGTTGTAAAGCGTCGGGTGTGACTGTCGCCCAGGATCCCGCATTCGCCTCCAGGGCCCAACGTGAAGAGGAAATTGAAGGTGACTCCCGCGGCCCGCATTCTTCTGGTTCTTCTGCGGCCTCCAGAAACGCAAGCGAAAGGCTAGGACGCAAGTAGGCAAGCCTCCCAGGGTCCCGTTTGCAATCGTCTCAGCCCTCTGCGTCAATGGACCAGGGTGTCGGGGTGCCAAACCGGCGCGACGAATGGAGGAGCGCGCGCAGAAAAAAAAGAGCGGGGTCGTGGTCCTCACGCCGTCGCGATGCTAGCCAGGTGCACGGCAGGCATTGGCACCTCATCTCCACATGGCGCCCCACGGCTTGCATGAGGGCGTGGGCAACCAAGCAACGACACCGTGAAGTCGGAGCTCCAGGAAATAAAAACGGCCATTAGGGGATCGGGTGTGGCGCCCCTCTGACCGCGTCCCACACGCCGTCACTTTATAAAATCTGCTCTGTCCCGACGCTGAGGAAGGGCGGTTTGTCTCTCACCTCACACATCTCGAACTCTCGTTCTCGTCGCTCTTTTGCCAGTCGCTCGTTGCTCGCTCGCTCGCTCGCCCGTGATCCCCTCCCTCTCTCACCAACAAAACCACCCCACCCCACACAAACAAAATGGCTGCCCCCGCACAGAACGCCGGCCCCCAGAAGCCGGGCCCCCTCACCGACGCCGACATGGACGACTGGAAGACGCGCATCAACGATGTCCTTGCCCGGCCCGGTGAGCACGTCAACTCCAAGTCGGCCGAGTCTTCGCAGCCCTGGACCAACGCATTCTTCGGGTGCTTCAACCCGATCGACCTGTGCCTCATGACCTGGTGCATTCCCTGCGTCACCTTCGGCAAGACGCACCACCGCCTGCACAAGGGCAACAACCTCGATGGCTATGAGCCCATCAACACCAGCGTATGTTTCCGTGCGTGCGCCTCGTCTCAAGTTGATACTGACGAGAACCTCTACAGTGCCTCCTCTTCTGCGGCAGCAGCTGCTTCGGTCTGCACTGGATTCCCATGTCCATGCAGCGCGCCGAGATTCGCGCCAAGTACAACCTGCAGGGCAGCTGCCTCGTCGACATCGCAACTGCCTGCTGCTGCGGCATCTGCGATCTCGTCCAGCAGGACAAGGAGGTTTCCACGCACGAGAAGGGCAGCGCTCCCATCCAGGAGCAGTACCACTCTTCGGGCGGCATGGAGTACGGCCAGAAGTAAATGGACGGGAAAAAAACGTGGAGCAATCCCTTGATGCCTCTGGAGCTTGAGCGCTGGTTTAGAAAGGTTACGGAGCTGGCAGTCTCTCAAACACTGCCTCCCTTATGTTAGACGTTGAATGATACCTCTTGTTGCCGTTGTCTTACACGCCGCGGGGAGCGAAAGCCCTCGAAATCTCATGGTGGTTCATTATGGTGCCTAGATTTCCATCAAATTTCCTGGTGTTCTCCCTCGCCTGATTGCCAGCATGGGCCCTTGTCGTTGCGCCTGTGCTAGCGTGGAAGGGCTGAAAACCCCCCCCTGTTCGGTAATCTCACGACGCCAAGGATTTATTGTTGTAACCGAGAATGGCATCCTGCGCGACCACGCATTCGGCACATGGGGTCTTGATCGACAACCTGCCAGTACCCTTGTGCCGTTGCGGATCCGTGGATTAGCGAGGACAGTGCCGGATCCGGAGTAAGCACCCTTTTTTTCGGAACGAACTTTGACCGCAAGGATTTCGGTTCAGGCACAAACTCGGATGTTTTTGACGATGGAGTGTGGCAGGGCATTGAATCAGTCTGAATCCGGGTCGAACTCGTCTTCCCTGGTGAATGGCGTCCGCATCGCCGCCCGGCTCTCCCTGTTCGAGCCCTCGATAAAACTTCCCAGTAACATCTTGTAGACCGATCCGTCCCAGTTTTCCGTGTCGACAATGGATTCAAGACCCCTGTAATGATCTTCAGTTAGTGACATTCTCCGACTGGGGGACTGGGGATGAGCGCATTCCTCGACTCTTTGGTTTGCCCGTCTAGATCCGTCAGTTTCTTCGCCGATCCATCAGGATCCCCAAACCACACAAATTCGATGCTGAAAGGCCGATGTCGTGGATACGGTCGCCCAAACTGGCCCGCGAATCTAGAGACCTCCTCTTGAATGTCGCCGGGGTCTCCCTTTGCCCACAACCCATCCGTCAGAACAATGATTGTAAAGCCACGAGCTCTCTTCATCTTCTCCTTGTATTCAGCAAAGAGCTCGCTCAAAGTAGCCGCCATATCCGTCTTCATCGGCCTGGGCATATGGACCATCTGTTTAGTTCCCGTCGTCTGAAACTCGGTCTTCGGCGTTGCCGCGTCCATGGCTCTTAGAAACTGTCGCACGTTCCTCTCCTGGGAGACACCGAAGTTCTGGAAGGTGAAGCGTAGGTCGATACCTCGGATGTTGCTGACCCCTTTGGTCAACGCCACTAGTGTCTCTAATAGCATTGTTGCATTCGGCCAATGCTCCCGCATCGAAGGCCCGTTGTCGACGAGGAAGACCTGGCTCGGCTGTTAGCATCGTAGTGGGAGAAGTAGCAGCACCAGGGAACCAACAAGGTTTCTGTCTTTGTAGAACTGCGCCAGCAACTCATCACTAGTCTTTGAGCTTTTCCGCTTCATGCCCATTCTCTTGGCTGCAGAGATCAGCAACGATCGAGTGGGCGATCGGAGTCGTTTCTCGTTCAAGCGAAGAGTCCTCCTTGCCCAGGACATGTCATATCGCTGATCGAGCGAGTTCCCTGCCAGATTCTGGAATCGCACTCCTGGGCTTGGTTGTGGCACGGCAGCCTCTATCGCATCTCCCTCGGCGGACGTGTTCGACGTTTCCAAGTCTCTGCACAAGGGCCTTGAAGTCAGCTTCCCTGGCTTCTCTGGTTGTGACATAGGCCATGCACGACCTTGGGGATACTGCTGCGGTGATTTCGGAAAAGTAGGTGGTGATCTCTGAGGTGCCACAAGGGGTTTGGAGTGCTGCGAGAGTAGTTCGTCATCTGATACTTCCTGCTCAGCCAGCGCTATCATGTTGCGATGCTGCGACCACAACGTTCCCGACGGTTCAAAATCGGCGTTGGTGTTCGCGTCGCTGAGATATTTCTTGTAAGACTCGCTGATATCAACGGCGTTGTACCTGTCTTCAGCATCGCCTTTTAGCATGAACTGGTCTGCCAAGTCAAGGATTCTTCCCGTCAGGGGGTCGTTCCTCCGCAGCGAGTAGCGGAGGAACTCGTGCCAAGCCGTCACTTCTGGCAGCACGTCCTGTCCGCTATGAAAGTAGTCTCCTGTGTATAACTTCGAGCTCGGGTGTTCGGTTATGAGCGAATGGATGGCTGCTTGTCTAACTCGTTTGAAGTGAGCCACTCCAGGAGCCCCGAGAACAGCCCATGTTGCCACGACTGAGAAGACAGCGCCGAGAGACCAGATGTCGATGCTCGGCGTGATATTGGTCCCGTGGGAAGAGTGTGAGAAGGTTTCGGGAGCGCCTAAGCACATAATTCAAGTCCTATTAGAAAAGTACAATAGAGGGAGAGAGAAACATACCATATGTCACAGTGCCACCGACGAAGTCGGCTTTGCTCAATTCCTTGCCCAAACTGAGCTTGAATCTGGAGAAGCCCAGATCTGCCAACTTCCATTTGTTTCTAACCTGTATGATATTTTCAGGTTTGAGGTCTGCGTGCCATCTAAGGGACTGTCAGCCAGATACACTGTGGTTGCCTATCTGGCAGGGAGCCCACCCCTGAATCTTGACACTCTCCGTCTCTGTTGGTGCAACGCGAGAATGAAGCTCGCAGAGTGCGTCAATGACCGAAGCGAGTGAGTTCCAGACTTCGAAAACATCTCGAAACAGCACAGGGGGTTTTACTGACGATAAAATTTGACTGAGATCAAGACGGCCCAACTCCAGTACAAGATTGTACTGACAGTCTGACTGATCATGGATATCAGAGGATTGCTGGACTTCGTAATGAGATAAGCACTGAACTACGGACGGAATGTCTTGTGTTAGGACAAAGTTAGAGAGGTCATCGTGGAAGTCGCTGGCGTTGCTGAACGATTTGACCGCAAATTCGTAGTACTTTGCTGTTAATGATAGCCCGAAAGTAGAATTTCTGGCGCAACACTTACGGAAATCTCATCAGTATCCATCTTATGGTCGGTAACAAGCTCCTGAATGGAAGGAGAAACATAGTCCGCAGGGATTTCGATGTGATAGACGGAAGCGAGTTGCCCTTTGTCGTTAACTGGCTCCATTCGAGTGATCGGAATAATGGCATTGGCGTTGAACTTGGTGACTTCGTGCTTGATCAGAGACCGACAACAGAAGGCGTACTGTCGAGAAACAAATTGCCGTGCCAGCTCGTGCGCATTTTCGGGAGCCGAGAGGATCCCACGAGACGCAAGATCAGATGACAATGATTCATGGGCCAAGGGTAAGTCATCGTCACATAGAAAGTAAGAAAGAGGTTCAATGAGGTGTCCCGCGCCAATGTCCAAAAGAATGCAAAACAGCCGAAGGATCGGTCGACTGCTCGAAAGCTTGATATCGTGGCAAATTCTCGTCAGACTGGGGTAATTGTCAATACCCCGGTGATATTCGTACGAGTCAGTCAGGAGGATGACAAGCCAAGAATTGCTCGACTGCTCGTTGCCCCTTTTCTGCATCCATTGGTCCAGTTGTTCAATGAGAACAAACTCTTGGTTGAGGTAGTTTCTTCGCGTGTACCGGTGGACTGCCTTCTTGAAGGCTTTCATAACTCCCGAAACCCTGATCGGAGATGATGTCTGTGACCCATTGTCTAAGACGGCTTCGAAGGATATCAGCGGGAGATCAGGACTTTTTGGGGGCAAAATTTCGGTTTTCGCGGTAGATCTGGTGGTCGGGTCAAATCCTGCCGTATCTTGCAAGAAGGCGATTGAAAGAGTATTGGAGCCACCCAAGTCTGCATTGCTGGTATCGAACAGGGTGACCTGCTCATACCCGGCGCGACGCAGCGAGTCCAGCAAATAACCGATCTCCACCGCGTATACTTCATCATTGCTACCGAGAGCGACAATCTGGTAGTGAGCCTTAAATCCATCGTCGGTCTTCTCCATCACCCACGCGCCGATGTCTTTGGATTCAAGGTCTGAAAAAAAATACGGTCAGCTGCGGATCAACGATAGACTGGTGGCCTGGGAGACAGGCGGGGGACAAATTCCACTCACGGAGATTGGGTAAAAGCCGAAGCTTCCGTGCCGGAAACAGTTGCCCAACGTTCCGAGGCTGTATCCAAGCGCTCGTATTAGTCAGTTCGCAGCGAGGATACTCATCGGTGCCAGAGTCCGCGATAACGATGAGCTCCGTTGCCGGTTGGGGCTCGCCAGTTCCGATGGTGATCTGTTGGCCACGCTCGGCGGAACCTGTAAGGGTAAGATCTGCTTGTTGGAAAGTCACAAGACACAGAGGTGGGTTTGCTTCTCCGTCGATCTTTCCTGGGCCGACTTCCTTGGGGGCAAGGTTGTGCGCCAATCCGAGGCCACAGTTCTCGTAGACATCGGCGGGGAAGTCGCCGGTCTCACTGCAGCCAGACGACTCCGCATGCAGTACTCGTATCTCTCCATCACCCCGATCGAAGGGCGGCTTGATGGGTTGGCGAAGTGATAGGGGCGAAAGAGGTCGTTCGGTGAGCTTGTCACACACTGAAGCAGGTGTAACCCCGAAGACAAAGTATTGCCCGCCCCCAAACTTTCCCTGAAAGACACCGCCAATTGTCACTACATTTATATCACTGGTAGGACTTTCGGAGGAGTACAGGGCGCTGCATATTGCTCTCGGTCTTTCTGCACCGTGAGCTGCCCTTCTGCGTAGGATATTCCCTTTCTCTGACACTGATGGCCCTGAACGGAGACTCGGGGTAAAAGCATAATGGAACCGTGGGGTATCCATGTCCAGAGGCTCAAGTGTTTCGCGCACACTGGGTGATTCCAAGTGAGATCTGATAGCGTGCCCGATGTCAGACGTGTCTGTCTCGTAGCTGAACAGACATCCCCAGGTAGTTTTGGAGTTGTTGGACTCGAAGCATGCGAGCGAGAAGCAGACGGCAGACCGGCAGCCAGCATCGCGCAAAGCGCTTGAGAGGGCGTTCGCATGGTTCCGGACGAAGTTGTCGTATCTTGCGCATATGTCTAGGCTCGGTGTCCGGTACACCAGCTTGGCGGTCTCCTCTGTTCCTCCTGCCATTATCTCATCTCCAGCCATTCGGCGTGGCGGTCTTTGGCGCGGTCTCTGTACTTTATCGGAAGGGGCGCTTCTGCGACTGGAAGTTGGTCGGATGTTGGCAATTCTTCATCACCGAGTGAGACCGGAGTTTGAGGGGGTAACGGCTGGATTCCGGTGGTATTGAAAGAAACTTGGGCACATTGCCGTTCTCGTGCATCCATGCTGGGTGACACTGAGCGATAGCTGCGGCGCAGGAAAGCGGGCCAACTTGAACCAATGGAGCAGTGCTCCGCATGCAAGAACACCTTGCATCCCACCACTTTCCTTCCCTGCCACCCCTGCTTGGGCATCCAACGCTCCAGAGAGTACCGAACAATCGGGTCTGTCAACAGCAATGGGCAGGGGTGCGACGGCAGGAAGGGCATGCGGTCTGTCCATCTTCCATTTCAGACTATGTATCTGCACCTCTACTAGACGGGATTAACATTGGATTAGAGCTCGTGATTTTTGAGACACTTCAAACAAGACCCAGGCTCGGCAAATGCTTCCATCGCGCACATCGTATGAGCGTCGCAGCAACGGAGCCCAAGCGAAACTTGAGATGTCGTTAGGTCTCCTTGGTTCCAGCCCAACACATCCCCGTCACGAGTCCCACTGCATTGCGAGGACTCTTTGGAATTTTCAGCCGAAAAGATTCTTGAATCTTATCAATTCGGATCAATCCATTCTAAGGCACTAAGAGAACAAGAAAGCGAGCTGAGAATTAGATTAAAACTCAATGGGCTATGGTACAAAGTCCGCACCACGCCGAGGTCCACTCATACAAACACGCCCGCCACCATTCGATCCTCAGAATTGCTTTTGTGCGAGCGAGTGGTGCCTGTGGAATGGCCGCCTATCAAAGCGGCAGCCAGTTACAGCCCTCGCCCTGCTGTCTCATACTAGATCCTAGGGTTAGGGTCTACGCTGGCATTTCTAAGTGACACGACTGGCGTTTTTGGCGTTGAGGTAAGGCGGTAGAAAAGCCAGGGTCGGTAAATATGGATTGGGCCTCTGGTGAATCATCGATAATGCGCGGTTTCTTGACGGCAAGCCAATCCGGATTGAAATCCGTCTCGGCTCGAAGTGAGGTGGTCCAGGTAGCTGCTCCGATGGCCACGCCGCGCTGGTCGGCCCTCCGCGTTTCTGTGGCATGCAGCGCAGTCAACTATCTAAACGTAGCTAAACCGAGGCCCGATTTTTTTTGGTTTGTTGGAAAAATGGAGGGTTTAGTTTAGGAAAAGCTGGATTTGATTTGTTTACCTGGTTTACATGGGTTTACCGGAAGGGCGCCCCCTTCCGCCGTCTTCCAGAACCCGGCATCCAGGTCTTGGAGGCTGCGGTTTCGACACTCTCAGGGAGCGGCAGAAGACGGGGGAGAAGATTACGCAGCCTAATCGGGTGCAGAGTTTTGCGCATGCGCATAGGAAGGATAGTTTGGCGAAGGGGAAGGGGGTCGATTTGGATTTGGAGGA